>Ga0123342_1002020_pt1 | contig 33988 bp, 12 predicted proteins | sample Turbeawhitnodule_FD_89960 | JGI IMG/M metagenome (GOLD analysis project Ga0123342, IMG submission 89960) | Root nodule microbial communities of legume samples collected from Mexico - Turtle bean Mexico white nodule | ecosystem: Host-associated > Plants > Roots > Nodule | place: Mexico: Nepantla... | reverse complement strand
TTTTTTTTTTTTTTTTTTTTTTTTTTTTTTTTTTTTTTTTTTTTTTTTTTTTTTTTTGTTTTTTTTTTTTTTTTTTTTTTTTTCTTTTCATAGGTTCTATTTATATGTGATTTTTAAGAATTAATTTATGTTTGATATGTTAATTTGAATTTGTAAAAAATATTTACAATTTGTTAATCTGTTGCTTTGCTAATTCCTTAATTAATGATAAAATCAATTGTGAAAGGGCCAAGATTGACTTATTTTGTTGAAATATTTCTTTTGTTTAAAAATCAAATTCCTTTTTTATGCTACAAATTTTTGAAGATCACAGTCGATCCCTTTTTTCTTGTTAATCTTGAAATTTTGAATTTGTAATTGAATACTCTGAAAAAAGACTTTGGATTAATTCAACCCTTACTGGTTTTTAAAGTGTATTATTTGATTAAGTAAAACCAAGATCATTTGTTCTCATATGCTTAGCTTCTGTTCTTATTAATGTAGTTAAAACATAAGAGTAGATTAATGTTTGAAATGACTAAAAGTTTTAGATTTTAGCTTCTTTGTGAATATTCAAGTCATCTTTGAATAATCATCGATAATAGAAAGGAATTACCTCACACCTCACACCTACAAATATTCATGTAATACATTACTTTCAAAAACAATATTTTTTGCTTCTTGTCATAGACACCTAGATGCATATGATACAAAGCATTAGCAGACATAAAGTAAGAGACAAAATGAGGAGCTTGTCATAGTGGATTATGGGATTTAACTTAGTCTTACCTTTACTTCTTTGTGCCTTGGCAAGTTGGCAAACATTAGACGCTAACAAATGATCTTAGGGACAAGACTTCACCTCCTCTGACGTAATATAGTTTTTACTAATGCTCAAGAAATTAACAAAATTCTCGAGGTGAAATATTGACCAGAATAATCACTGCTAGATTTTTGTAAAGAAAGCTTCAGACCCCAAATGTTGTTTTGATTAATTACTTTTACAATAAAGTGTTAAAATATGAATATGTCTTAACATCAAATCATGACATATGCAAGGCTTCGTCTGATTATGATAGACACAATTCTCATTCTAATCAGTCTTACAAAAGGGTCTCATGAAGACTTGTATAAATCAAATTAAAGAATATGTCAATGTTGCTCCATGCCAAAAACCTTTTTAAAAATAAAAAATGTTTGTTATGCATAAACCATCGACTTTGTACGAATTTGCTTTCAACTCCAATTTGCATAAAAGACATTTGAGTTAAGCTTGATAAATTATGTCAAGTTTTAGATTAAAACGATTTAGTCTTAGATTAAAACGATTTAGTCTTAGACGATCCCATAAGTAAAATTTTCAAATCTATTTTGATAACTAAAATCTTTAATGATAAGGATAGTCGAAACCAAAATCAAAACAAAGCATATGCAAGATCAAGCCTGCAACCGAACTCAATGGACCAAGTGTTAATACTCTAGTATTAGATGTAGACTAATACAATCTATTCAAAGAAAACACATCAGATGATGTTGTTGGATGATACACTGAGATGAACATACTAACCATGAACACAGACCAAACGATGATCAAATGAATGTGGCAGACGATGATCATGCGTTGGACGAACAAGTGTCAAAAAAGTTTTCAAACTTAATACTTTCACTTTATATGTGCTTACGATTGATTAAATATTTTATAAACTCGTTTTATTAAAGCAAAAAATATAAACTATCCATGCATCAATACACAACGTTTTAATTGAGATTTAAAATGTTTTCAAGTGAACTTCAACAAAAAAATATTGTTTGACTATATTGTCCAATATATTGAAAAATTATTTGAAACAATGACCAAAATTGATATATACTAATGAAAGATATATTGCACAAGCACAATTGTAAATACTTAGATATTCAAATTTGTATTTGAAAAGGATTTCGAAAACATAGAGCACACACGTGTACTCTTTAAAGGTTTTTTGAAATACATATTTTTCAAAAGAAATTACAATATGAAATATTTATTTGAATATATTGATATTGTTTGAATTAGTATATGGGAAGGAAATATATTGTTAATTCTAAGATATTAAGAGAACATTGTTCAGTGATATTGAAAATATTAATATCACTAGTAATTACAAAATTTTATAAATATGATTTTAGAAACAATTAAGATGCACAGGAGAGCATGTGCAGGTTTCCTTATTGAGCGTCCTACGAGTAGAATCAAATAACTGCATAGCATAATTCATTAGAAGTCATTAATGACATCCAAAGCTACCGCAAATAATGAATGGTTGCATATTGATGTTGCTCAAATTTTTGTGCCATAAGAAGTCTCTTAAAGAACATTGTTTATGTTCATTAGCAAACTAGGAGAAAGTGTTTATCTTTGTAATCATTGAAAGATACATTCCCTCCAAGTGAGAAAAGTTTGTGAGATGTTGGTCATTATCTAGATAATTTACTTATCTTATATAGGAGTGTTTGTTTCACACAAAAAATACTAATTTTAACGAGTGGTTAAATTCAAATAATACTTATTTTAGTCATGAGTGGTTGTTTTCAAATAATACTTTTTTTTAGTTAAAAGTAACTAGTTTAAAAGAATACACATTTTATCCTAGAATGATTCATCTAAAGAATACTCATTTTAGCCATGAGTGACTACTTTCAAATAATACTTATTTTAGTCAGAGTAGCTAGGTTAAAAAAATACTCATTTTAACAAAGAGTTGTTAAGTTCAAAATATTAGTTAAAAGTGACTATATTCCCAAATAATAATTAAGGGATTCACTAGGAGTATTATTTGTAATCTTTCAAACATTGTCTTTCTAATTTTAAACTATTTGTAGTTTTTCCAAACATTGTCTAAACAACATTTTTACCCTCTATAAATCGGTACAACAACATTTTTACCTTAGACAAAATTTGACAAAAAACTTAAAAGGAATTAAATCTACACTTTCAACTTTCAAAGACGGTAAGAGACAAATAAACATATTTTTCCTATATTTTCTTCTTTTGCCTGCATTATAACAATCACAAAATAAAGCAGATTCATCCATTATTGCAAATTTTGTCTCTTTATGATGCAAAAAAACACCAATAACCAAATGGCTAAATAGATTACTGCATAATTAGACTGGAGTAATGCCCTCTTTAATGGATTGATGCCAATATTCTTAGGTGGTATAAGTTTTCTCATTAGGTAAAATATCTTACGAAATTTTGTTGAATGATCCAAAATTTGTCTCAGGATATCATTGACAAACTTCTAATATTAACCATTTAGTTTGTTCTTATGCAGTGTAACTATGAAGACTTGAAAGCTTGTCTGCTTCTGAACTTGGTTACCTTAAGATAGTTGATGACCTTAGTTGTTTTACTAAGATTATATATTGTATTGATGTATAATTCACTTTAAGGTAAATGCAATAGAAAGCATGTGGTTAGCAACAATTTATAATGAAGACATTTAGTTAAATGCTTCAAAACCTAGTGGAATATGCAGACTGTTATTATACTCCATCAGAGGCACTCTTGGGTTTGTTTCCGAAAGTAATCAACTTTTCCCTCCACATCTTTTCCTCCAATCATATCAATTTCCATATCAACTGGCTCCATGGCAGGTACTCTTTGAATAGCTTTATCAATTTTAAATTGACGAAAGACTCCCCATAGGAAATGTCCACCCTTTACTTCAGCAATAACACCTGTACGAACTAGTTAATCTCAACAAATGTTGATTGAGTCATGCAGGCAAATAGGACAAACAAATTCAAGAAAACACAATTTTAAAAAGAAAAATTTAATATTTTGAACCTGCTCTCTCCTCTCTGAATTTTGATGTGAAATATTAATGAATGGAAAGGAATTGTAGATCAGGAAAGAGCAGAGCTAATGAATGAAGCAGTTTAGTTTACGTACCCCTTGAGTCTATGTCAAGTTGATTTGAGGTAAATACTAGCAACTCCACTCCATCAATAAAACTTCTTAGCATTGCTTTCTCGTCATTCATAAACTTCAATATGTCATTCAGGTCCTTTCTGAACCTACATTCAATTGAGAACATGTAGGATGAGTAGCTTAAACCACAATTTTCCGCATGGCACACACCAAAAAGAAAAAGGAAAATGAAAAAGATCAAGAAAATAAGTAAGAAATGACCTATCAGTACATTCTGATGGAAAGAAGTACAATGCAATATCCTGAAGTTTAGGTGACTCATCTGGGAATATGTTAGTCAAGACATTCAATGCAGGAAATGCCTCCAGGTGCAGGACTGATGGCATTTCTCTTGAAAATTTATATGCTTTCTTGTTAACAATGCATGGTGGTTGGGCCTCAAACCCATCATAAAGTATCCAAGATGAAGCTGTTTGAAGAATTTGGATTTGACCCCTACAAAAAGGTCAACAGCATGTAAATTTTAGATGAGTAAAACTCTAACCTTCACCTAATTAAATGTTTGCTTTTGCAAGTATCATATTCTTGCAATAAAGTCCTCAATTAATGGACACTTGTATATGGTACCATAGCAACCTTTGTTCTCATATAATGCCAAGAGACCATAATTAGAATTGCTTTTGTTTTGAAAATAAATAAGAATCTAGCCTATCTTCTACTAACAGAAGTGTTTTTGGGCAGCCAGAAAGTTTGAATTTAATAACAAACTCAGTTTTAAAAAAGGAAAATAATAATAATAAAATGTTCAACAATTTAGCAGCAGTCATGAGAAAAGTGATCCAACAAGTCCACACCACGGAGTGTAGAAGGGATTTTGTTAGTATATGTCTCGACAAGTATCATCACCACCATACAAGAACCATGCTCTTAATGCAGTAACAAGTTGATAAGCATTAACAATTACAATAAAAATGCCTTGTCATATTAAGTGAGGTTGTCTACTACTTGAATCACACATCTTTGGACTTACTTAGAAACAAATTTTTTAAGAATATTATTCATCATGAAATTCTATGCTATAATATTCCATTTTTTAAAATCAAAGATATGGTTGGAATAAGCCTATGATACATTGGAATACACCTTAGTAAGGTGCAGTTTTTACTTTAATTATATTATAATTTGGCTACTCTAACCCGGCTAATCATAAAAGGTCATGGCTTAAGCCATATAGAGATAAGGCTTCAATACAACTTGATCTATTTTCTATATTTTTAAATTTAACTTTCTAATATTTCGAATTAAAAAAATCAAATTCATATAAGATACCGAATATGCTATCTCCTTTGTTGCTATATTTAGCGTATTCCTTGTAAGCAAAAACACATAAAATAAACTAGCCTTCTTTACTCCATTCTTGCTCTCCCTATTCCCCCATTTCCTTCCTTGGCTTTAAATTTGCTAGAAATCTATATATTTATACCTATATATAATTTTTATTAATGTTGAAGATCCCACATCGACTAGAGATTAGAGTCTTTCATTGTATATAAGTGGGTGCAAACCTCACTTCATTGAGCCGGTTTTATGGAGTTGAGTTGGACTTAAAGTCTATTTTGTAATATGGTATTAGAGCCATTTTCGAACCTATCATTGTCATATCACTTATCACGACTTCATAGGAAGTAACCTTTTTTGCACATGTCTACAACTTTAAAATACCTTAATTGATTAAATAAATTTAAAATTAAATTCTCCATAAATTAAAATTAACTTATGCACAAGCTAAAATGTAGAAGTTTTCTCATATAACTTTGCTAAATTCTTATTTTTAATTTGTGCATAAGTTATATGGAAAAAACTTATCTAATTTTTTCTTCCTATTTTTCTCTTCTAGAAATTTTTATAGAAAAGTTATTCCAAAGAGACCCTAGACACATTAAACCTAATTCTACACTTCCCCATAGTTTATTTGAGATTTCATAGAGGTTCGAATGTTTTACAAATTGTAATAGAATGTCATTATAGTTTAGAGGGAGGAATTTAAAAATATTTGAACTCTACGGACTTAATCACAAACTTTACAAGATCAAAACCATTTATTTCCACAAAAATATGCATACAAATCTTGCAATTGTGATTGCTTGTAATTATACCCTAACGTGGCCGAATTGGTACATGGAATGGGTTATTTACCACATTAAAGGGACGGAACAAAACTTAGTTTTCCGAACATAGATATTCAAAATAAGAGAAAAAGTCACAACACAAAAGTATATAGCTTTTATATCCACCCATGTACACAGTCATTCCTGAATTTTAATTGATACAATGTATGAGAGGAAGAGAAGAGAATATAAAAAGATATATCTAGGAACTAAGTACAGCACAAAACACACATCACCTTTACAATAAATTCTATTTAAGACTATTTATTTTAACACTCCCCAGTCAAGCCAGAGCATACAAATTATATGTGTAGAGCTTGGAATAAATAAATTCAACCTGAGATCCTCTCAACGATTTTATTAACACATTTACAAGTTGAACATTTGATCCGACAAACTCAATGCAAATTTCCTTGGACAACAACTTTAATAAAAAGATAGTCGATTTCTATGTGTTTAATCCTCTCACAGAATACTGGATTGGAGGCAATGTGGAAAGCAACTTGGTTATCAATCTCACCAAAACCTAATTCTTGGACGATCCGCTAGTTCCAATCTCATTATAACCACCAATTGGAATTTAATGTGCAAGAGAGATGCAAGGTAAAAAAGTTATCAATGACAAGTTTAAGGCCAAAAAAGAGCTACATACCTCCAAGCATGAATTGAGGAGGGTAAAAATTTACGATAAAGGTTTAAGTTTTTCTGAATACTCTGAGGGTCATTTTTTTCCATATTAGACCTGTTACACTCAGCATCGTCGCTATGTTCACCACCTGAGGAAAGGAAAGGGAATAAGATAAGATATGATAGCTTTAGAACCCCACGGGATGCAAGTGACTAATATCGTCATACATCATACATATACTATATAATTTTAGACTTAAACACGAGGAAAATCCAATTAAAAAAAAACTAGTTCATTAGATGGAATAACCTCAAGACTCAAGTACCACATCAAATAGTTTATCCTACTCAATATAGGACTCCTAATACATACATAATACAACCCTTCCATTTGCATTTAACAACAGTTAAAAAAGCATCAAACGTAACACAAGTAAATCATAACAAGAAAGGTATCCTTCCTGAACCATCAATAGCGAAAGACTTTTTTGCTGATAAATCTTCAAAGGGGCTCTCTTTTGTAGGCTTTTCTTTCTGAGCATCATGAGCCTGTACATTTTTATCAGCTATCACTCCACCAAAAGGTTGCTGATTTTCTTCTATACACTCTTGTGTTGATCCTACTAGAACCATAGTCTCACTAAAAGAAATCACAAACATATCTCCTGGTAAACTTGAAAAGCCGAAGATTTAAAACATTTTTTTTCTAAACCAGACATACTGTGGTTCTATATCTCTGATAGTTCAAACTCTTATACAGTCAGTATCAGTAAATGGAAATTATATTTAGACTCGGGATCTATTCGGAGAAATTTCTCCAAAAAGCATTCATATGAGAGAAAAATAAGAAAAAATAAAATGAGTTTCTCAATAAGCTAAATTAGCTTACGCACAACTTTAAAATAAGAATTTAGAAAAGTTATGAAAAGCTTTTACAAATTAGCCTATTAATGAGCTAATTTTAGCTTATGAAAAAACTCATTTCTTTTTTCTTCTTATTTTTCTCTCCAAAAAGTGTTATTGGAAAAACTTATCCAAAAGACTCTTAATACATGATAACTTCTTTTAAAACAATTCAGAGAGTTAGTAACTTAAAGATTATATATCTTTAACTATACACACAAATGAAATGAATCCAAGCAGAGAGTGTAAGAAACTCTGACTAGACAGGAATAAGCAAGCTCAAGTGCACATTTTATTTCCATCAAATCAGATTAAAACCAAGGCAAATTCAGCACACTTAAAATTTTGTGCTTTGAAGAACATGCACCATAAACATTAAGAAGAATAGACGTGAAAGCAAAGATGAACAGAAATTCCCACCTTTAAATAATGAGCAAGAAGCATGTTGGTTAGTCATTGGCTTCTTGCGTACTTCATCATTTCTTGGAAGCTTCCCAAGTACTTTAGGAGGTAATATGGGAAGATTTGCTTTTGGAGACAGGGAGGGAATCTTGGGAATAACATTTTTTGACACAGCCGAAGCCTTCCCAGAAGAAAGTCTAATGACTTCATCCAAGTCAAGGTACTTCACTTTTCCTCCTCTGACAGATGGTTTCCTTTTAGAAGCCCACGAACCAACAACCTGATTCACTTTACGTTGTGAAGTTGAGTCATGCTTGGATTGGCAAGTCTCACAGAGCCAGTCTTCAGGAATTATTGTGGTATTAATTTGAATGCAATAACTGAAATGGGATGGATATAGCATTGATTAACAAACAAGGTTCTATGCTGCACTTATACTACTGTAAATGCATATATAAAAAAACATAGGTCAAGCCAAAGCCAGTGATTTGTCAGGTCATACGAAAATGTGTAAAATTATACGCAAATTAAGTTGTAAATTTGCACTTTTTTAGTCTTTCTCTAATCTTTCTAATAATGCAAATATTTACAGTTTTTATGTTCTAAACCTTCCTGGCAAAAGAATGCAAATTCAAATAGATAAGATAGATATACCACTTGCCTGATTTTTTTTTCTCATTAATGAGTTTTCTTAATAAGACGAGAAAGTAATTATGCCACAAAAATTAAAAGTCAGAAAAAAAAAAGTACAAGAAAGAGAATGGCCAATTGGAGATCATTACGCATGTCGAATCACGCTGCATTTAGAGCAAGTAACAACTTTTTCTACGAAACCACGAGCACCACATATATCACATCGTTCAAGCTGCAAGGAATAATGAACACATAAATATCTATTTGATTAAGTCCAAGTAAAGTCTCACTCCCTAAGTATAAGGGAAATGAGGAGATATATTAAAATGGAAAAGCTAATCTGGTGAACTCTTATTTAAGTAGACATTCTATTTGAAGACGCTGAGGAAACTAGATACCCAAGAAAGTACGAAGCAAATTGTAATTCAAAAGTCAAGTGGGAGAGCTAAAAATCAATGGTTAAGAAAGGTTAACATATGCAGATTACAGAATCACTACGGGTTAGGAACCAAGAATTGAAAAGAGAAAGCAACAAAAAAAAAATTATTGAATAAAATGAAGAAAAAAATTCAAAAGTTTCCCTCATAAAGGATTTCTCCATTCACAAAGAGCTAATGCTTAATGTACAAAATGAACATCATTCCTCTCTCCTATTCTTCTTCCCTAATTTATATCTAATTGACACCTCAAGTAACTAATTTACTCATTAATATTCTAACTATCTTGACTAACTTCTTCATACACCCTAACAATACAATACAACCTTCCTAAAATTGAACCTTGTCCTCAAGGCAGGAATTGTGGAAGCTAGATCCCAAGCTCATCTTGATCACCATGATCTTCATCTGCCCACCTACAAGCATTGCAATGGTTTCTTGCCATAGGAATGGGAATCCACAGTCACAACATGCAAACACAGGTTTGGCGGCTTTGGTGGTGGTCAGGACGAAACTAGACTCTGCATAACATGAAGCACTATTACTGCCACTGAGCCTTCCTTTTTCTCTGACCCCATTGCTGAGTTATCATCCATAGTCGCATAAAAGTTTAATGCCAAAGGCTCATCCAACACGTTAAAATTCCAAGATTCCAATACCATTGATGTTCCAACCACCTTCATGATTGAATCTGGGCTCAACAAAGAATTTTTATTATGGAAATATGAATTTTAAAAACAGTTATGCATGATTGCATCTCCACCTCCAACTTCCTTTTTGTTTAACTCTACAATTGGATTATCAAGAAATTAATCTTTACAGCCCACAACCTCACTCTATTGATGCATCAACTTCTTCCTCCATCATGATCTTTGTTTCTCTTGCTAATTTCACATCCTTTTTGGTTTCTTCTCCACTACAAAGAATGTAAGTTTATTATTGAACCTTCTTTGCTTCTACTTTCTGATTTCAAGAATTGCAATAGATTACCATACCATCACACTTAAAACTGTTACTCTTTGACTCAGCTTCCCCTTCTATGCTTCTACCAAAGGCGGGTAGTTCCACCTTTTTTGTCTAAGAACCGGCCTCCACTTCAATGCATTTTGACCCACTTTCCTCCATTGCTATTTTAGTCTTACTCAGTCAGACGTGGATCACCCTCTTCATTCAATATTTTGTGCAGCATGTGTTTCAGCTCTAAAATGTTGGCTCTCTCTTTCAAGAAGACTGAGGAAGTCTCCATTTCTTTGCTACAGGCCTCCATCTCAGTTTGCTCTTCTTGCTTAATGGCAGTCAATCTTTCAAAGATGTGGCTACCATAGCTATCTTTGAATCTTTTTATAAAAGCTGTGAAAAATGATTCCGAATCTGAATTCTTGGTTATCTTTGGCACCAATAATAGAAACAAAGCATTGTCATGCCCTCCATGCTCATGAATGCATACTGTAGCTTTTGCAATGAATGAATTTTTTGCACATCAGAATGTTTCAGCCGTAGCAATCCAACCAATGGGATCTGCCCCCAAAATCTACACAATGAACATTCTTCTTCCCCTATTTATATCTTACACCTCAAGTAACTAACAAACTCATTAATATTCCAACTATCTTAACTAACTTCTCTTTATACCCTAATAAACCAGTGAAGTTCGTAATTGATAACCTAGCAACCTTACGCAACTTCAAAACTAGTCTTCCATGGGAAAGCCATGGTAATAAGCACTCGCAAAACCGTCCCCTTGAAAACTAGTTGTTAAGGGGAGAGAATCAATCAAACATTTAAGTACTTCATCCAGCATCCCAAACTACTCAAGCTGACACTTTATGCCACTCCATTTAGCCTTTCTAGCCAGCCCCACCATAGAGAGCCCTTTTTGATAAACCAAAAGCTAGTTTTGATACCAACTGATAAGCTGTAGAAGAACCCTCTCTTAAAAGATAAGAAGGGATAATCAAATTCTTAAAGTTATGAGCACATCAAACTACTCTACGGGAGACTTAACCCAAATCCCATATTACCACCCTACCTAAGTTTGTGTGCACTTGGGCAATCATACTCCACCAATCATCCCACCATACTACTCAATGTGGAATTTAAACACTCCATAATACTCAATCCTTATCACACTGCCACTTTGTAAGGGAAAAAGATTGAGTTTGAAGAAATTGCTAGTGCATTCTAGAATTCAGCAAGTTTCATATATTACAACCTTGGTGCATATATGACTCGTACTAACAAACATGGTAATTAATTAAAGCTAATGTGTGCCCAAACGAAGGAGGAATTTAATAAGTTATTTACTCTAATAGTCATGGCTGAAATTAACACTTGCCAACTATACCCCTAAGATACCACAAAGTCTGCTTTGGAGCATAACGTGAAAGCTTCTTAGTGTTTCAAGGAAGTATCATTCAAAATCAACGTAGTAAGTAACAAGTGATATAAAATTTTGACTCTTAAATTACACAACCCAGCACAATGCTCTAATAAAGAATCAAACTCCATCAGAAAACCATACAATAAAAAATTATAAACAACCACACAATAAGCTAGTGGATTTTGTTTTTTTGCTTACCTTGATATTTTGCTTGGGTGGCTGCATTGTGTTTCGGGGGTACTATACTCTTTGTTCCAAGGAAGAAAAAGCGACAGAAAAGGGTTAGTCCTAAAAAACTGCAATGTTTAGCTCTTTGGCGAAAACTGAAAGCATGCAATGTAGTATCAGTATGAAGTATAAGTATGTACAAATAAAAAAAATTGTTCATGCAGACCTAGTTCGACTCCATGGTGATGAACTGGGTGAAATACAAATACTTAACCAAAAAATACGAAAAAGGGGTTTGAGTTTGAGTGAGGAAAAAGCTCTTTCTTTCTTCTCCTCTTCTTCACTTCTACAATGGTTGGCTGAATGAAAGAAAAAGACTTTAGCTTTTCCTTGGCTCCATTCTCTGCTAAGCTCTGTGAATGCGTGAAACTTCCTCAACAAGTTTCATTACCTCTTTTGGGTTGAGAAGATTGGTAGAGAGAGAGAAATGTGAAAAGTGAAAATGAAAAGAAAAACACTGAAACCGCAATTTGTTCAGGTCAAAGAATAGTCAAAGCATAAGGACAAAACATGGACACCCATTTGGAATCATTTTCATAAAGTGAACTTTTATTAAATAAAAGCTTTTATTTTAAAAATTATTTGGCTGATAAAAGTGAGCTTAAAAGAGCAAACTAGGGAAAGCCAAAGTCCAAAAAAAGTGAATGGAAGATGCTGCATTTAAGTGATTGTTTAGCTTATGCAGCAAACATTATCTATCTATTGCTTCTGGAGTGTTTGTTCATCTTTTTATTCCTGAAGATTCTTAATGTAGTTTGGTTTATGTAAAAGGGTTGGGATACCCTTTTTGTATTCCTCTTAATTTAATTTCATTCTTTATTTATCAAAAAAAAAAATATGCAATTTCACATCTCTCAGTTATGCTGATACCTCAAATACACAAAAATTAAATCAAAACTCATATATTAACAAAAATGATACATATAGAATATACCTAATTTTAATATTTGACTAAATAATATTATACCAATGAAAATTCATTACGTGCTCCTTCGTTTGGCATCGGATTTTTCTTTTAACAATGTGGTCAATTTTCACACCTTAATTATTGAAATGAAAAAAAGTTTAAAAAATTATTAAAATAAATAATTCATTTTAGACATAACATGTGAAGTTGTCTTGAAGTCGCCTCAATGTTAAATTAACATGAATGTATTTACTCAGATTTTAATTGAAGTCAAAGACGTGTTTCTTCCATACAATTTACTCATTTTATTAATTTTTTAAGAGTTTATCTATCTCATTAATTAACGTGTGGAATTGCATTTTATTAGTAAAAGATATGTTATAATTTTAAAAATAAAATATTTTAAGAAAATAAAATGCTTTTGGTTTTTATTTTTTTAACTTTAAGACTTTATTGCTGATAATTTTAAATGGATGAATTCAATATTTTTTTTAAAAATATGATATTGGTCCATCTTTATATTTAAATATATACAATAATTTTCAGTAACAAAATTAGTAAAACGAGTAAATTTATATATGTTTTAAAGTTTGAGAATTAATTAATTTTTAAAGTGTAAAAAATAAAATTGTACTTACTCATTCACTTATTAGTTATCTTCCAAAATATATTGTGATATCTTATAACATCATCATTACATATAGCAAAAGAATGAATTCACTAATTTTTTTAACATTTTTTTATTTTCTTATTGGATTTTATATTGTTATTTGAAGGTTTAAAATTTATATAACAACGCATATTCGTTATATTGTATATTATTATCATTTTATTCTTTTTACTAACTTAAATATTAAGGAATCTTTTATAAGTGAATTTTTATTTCATATTCAAATATTATCTTTTAGGTTGTTTTGATTGGAGAGAAAGTGTGTGAGAATTTAAGAGGGAAGTATGAAGAGGGTGAGTATGTTTGGATTTGGATATGTTAGGGTGGATTTGTGAGAAAAATTTATTGAAGTTTGTAAGTTATACCATGATTATGAAGAATTTTTTTAATTTGTTTAGAAATTGTAAAATGTAAGTTTACAAATATACTCTTGTATTTAAAAATATTTAAATAATGAAATATAAAGTATTTTTGTGTAGATTTAAGTTAATTAAAATATTGTAAATTATTTTCAGTACTATTGAATAATTTATTTTAGTGTTGTTCATTAATTATTTTTGGGGGAAAATACGAGTTATTTAATATTATCTAAACATGGAAAGAATCATAAAAATAATATTATCTAAGCATATACAAATTTACCGTTATATTTATTTATACATTTTGAATGTATTTTTCTATTTATTGAATTAAATTGTATGTAAATACATAATCATGTAAATATTTTAGATGATATTTTATAATGAAAAATGTTATGTGTAGAGTAAATTGTACAACAAATTTATTTATAAAGAAGAGAAAATATATAGAACAAAGTATGAAATATCATACAACATGATAGAAAAATAATAGAAACAAAAGGTATTATTATATATATTATTGCATGAATAACAAAACAAAAAATAAGGTCAAAACAAGAAAACACCATCATCCTACTTTTTTCCTCCAATCTTTGCATCTTAGGAGAGTAAAGAAATCACTCTTCATGCATATTGACTCTACCCTCTTCCTATCCCTTCACATCCTTCCTCTTCAACATTGAAATATTTGAATCAAACACAACCTTAAAGTTCATTATAAGAAGTCAATATTTCATTGGTCACACTTTTCGATGTAACTCTATCATAAAAATTATCACAAAATGTAGAAACATATTGAGTTTGACATCTCATAAAAAATAAAGTTTGAAAAATAACTTTAATTCTTAGTATTCATTACTAAACTAATTATTTACACCCATAATTATATTTATAATTGATATACTTTTGTTACCTCAGTTCAGTTGATCCAAATCACCATTATATGTATGTACTATTGTAAAAAGGAAATCACATTGTACTTATTTTCAAATCTTCCCTTTCTTTGTTTAAATAAGCATAGGCATGCAACATTCGTATAAAATTGCCATTACATCATTTGTATAAATGATGTAATAAATGTTTTATAATAAGAGAGTGATTCTTATTTGATGAATTTTTCCATGCTCTTGAAATTCAAGAATATATATATAAATTTAGTTCTATATCGTTGATTTGAGAATATTAATATATAATAAGTATTATGATATGCTAATATTTCTTTATGTAGATTTTATTATTCATATATGTTACTATTTATTATGTTATGTTCAAATCCTTTTTAAGGTGTTACGTTAATTTCTCTCAACAATTAACCATTAAATATACAATGTCTTTTTGAGCAAAATACATAGTCTATCTAAGATATAAACTAATTTATTTATAAGATTAAACACCAAGTACGCAATGTCTCTCTAGGTCAACTACATATAAAGTCTCTTTAGACTATACAACAAAAGTTGCTTAGATTACAAGTTTTACTCTCAACAATGAAGATATAAAATTTACATTCACTACACTCGAGATCTAACTTCACAAAAGTAAAGAATATACAAATATGATTTATCTTTCTATGTCGTCTAACAAATGAAATATAAGCTAAGCATTTGAAGTTTTTTCATCTTTTTCAAATGTACATAAGGCTCTTTTAATATAACTTTGATCCTTCATATTTTTTTTACATGGAAAAGATTTCTTTCGTGAAGATCCAAAAGGAACCAATTTAGCTTAGTACTTTAGAAGATCTTTTGTCAAAACTTTGTCAAAAGGTTATGAATTTGTGTTGACATCGTTGTATAAGTTTAAGGGTCCGTTTGTTTTTTAGCGATGAAAGGCAAAGTTATATTGTTTTAAAAAAAAATACGAAAATCAAAGCAATAAAATATATTAAAACACAAAAACCGAAAAAGTTTTTACATTCTAAACTTTCTTCGTACATTTGCGAGAAAAGTTATATATATATATATATATCTAATTAATTAATTGTAATTTACTTTTTTATCCTTTTATTTTAAATTTAAATTATTCTTATTTTTATTTAAGTAGAATTATAATTTAAATATAAAAAATATAATTAAAATCATAAAATATTATTATTATAAAATAACATAATTAATTATGTTATATATATAATAAATTATAAATATATTTTTAAAAATTTAAAAAAATAAAATTATATAATAATTATTAATTACAAAAAATAAATATAAAATTAATAATTTTATTTAATATAAAAATGAGTTTTTATTAAATATTTAAATAATATTTTAATTAAAAATAATTATAATTTATAAATAAATTAATTAAATTATTTTTTTAACAATTTTTAAATGTAAGGGCAAATATGTAAAGTTACATTTTTATCAACTAAAAAAATAAAACTTCAATCACACCCATTACATCACTCACAAACTTTCATAAACTTTCCTTGTACTTTCCACTCTATCCACCTTAATCAAAACACTCTAACTTTCTTTACACTTTCTCTTCAAATCATCTCAAATTCACTCCTCCATTTTCACTTTCTAATCCAAACAAAGCCTAAGTTTTTTTCTAACAGTACCATAATAAACTTACACACATTGATTATTGGTTTTTTCTGTAACATCCAAAAATCTATAATATTTTCATATATATTAATAGTAGTATGTTAGACGCTCCAATCGTCTAATATATTGTGTGACTGTACAAATTTCTATTAAGAATATGTATACACTTTATTTGGTTTTATCATAAACTTATACAATTCTAATAAAATAATAGACTATTTAATGAGTCTTAATCATAAAATAAATGAATAAAGATTAGTCTTTAGAATTAACTATTAACATGTCTTTAGACATTCAATCTTGGATTAGACGATTAAATCTCAATAGATGATCAAACATCATAGAAGGTCAAAAGAGTGTTAAACGGTCTAAATAAAACATTAGATGATCAAAGAGACATTAAACACTTCAATTAAAAGGTATTAGACAATCTGAATAAATTATTGTGAAAATTCTTCATGAAAATATCCTAAAAACTTAAGATAAGACTTCATAACACAAAATACCACACTATAACAAACTTCCTAAAAATTATCTAAGCATTTAATTAATTCAAAAGTTAGACATAATAAACATGATATCTGTTTTTAGCCACTTATCCAATAAAGCCCAAAACTTTCTACCTTTTCCTTGACATGTTTCTCAAATAACAACTCGTTTGTTTCAAAGCGAAGAAAGGCAAAGAAACACAATTTACAATGAAAACCAAAGGAATCCACGTAATAAAAACAAAAAAGGCACACAAATCGAAAACTTTTTTCTATGCAAAACTCTCTTAGCAAATGTCCGAAGAAAGTTGTATATATATATTTTTTAATTAATTAATTTTAATTTACTTTTTTATCTTTTTATTTTAAACTTAAATTATTTTTATTTTTATTTAAAATATAATTATAATTTAAATATAAAAAATATAATCAAAATTACAAAAAAAATAATTATTATAAAAAACACAATTAATCATATTATATATAATAAATTATAAATATAAATAATAATAAAAATAAATATATTTTTTAGTAATTAAAAAATATATTTCTATAATAATTATATTAATTAAAAAAAAGTAAAGATAAAAATAATATTATTATTTAATATAAAAATAATTTTTTATCAAATATTTATAATTATAAATACTTAAATAATATTTTAATTAAAAAAATTATAATTTATAAATAAGTATATCAAATTAATTTTTAACCATGGTTAAATATAAGGATAAATATGTAAATTTACATTTTTATCAATTAAAAAATATATATTTTCAATCACACCCATCACATTATTCACAAACTTTTATAAACTTTTCTCACACTTTTCACTCTATTTACCTTAATCCAAACATCCTAACTTTCTTTACATTTTTCCTTTGAATCATCTCAAATTCACTCCCTCTTTTCCATTCTCTAATCCAAACAAAGCAAACATGAAATGTAGACCCATGAAATGTAGACCCTTGTGTTAATTAGGCATTTAATCATGCTTTTTACGTGTGACTTTAGCGTCTTGCCTTGCAATGTCGAGAAAAGGGATCTAGATTCTTCCTAATTGGTGATCTCCTTTGCTATTTTGATTTTAAAGTATTCTACACAAATTAAACCTAACAAAATTATTCTAAAATTACAACAAAATAAATTTATTTGAAAATTACAACCAAATATAAATTATTAAATTCAAAAAGAGATTTTATTTTATTTTAGAAAAACATAAACTATCATTTTTTTCATATATTTTTCTATTTTTCTTTTTTATAACACATGATTAGGTAAATGCAACATAAGGATCATGTTAGGTTTGCAATATCTCTTAAATACTTTGTACTCAATAAAAAATGGTAGCATGACAGAAATATTTTTCATAGCTCTTTCATGATTTGATTTTAGAGTTATTTTTTTTCTCTCTTCTAAGCTAATTATCAGAATTCCTATACGAAATGCTTAAGGCTCTTTTATTCCTTGAAGGCCCACTACATAACTAGCCACATAGTATATGATCACTTACCATATATAAAGTCTAACAACTTCATCTTCTATCTCACATCTCTTAACCTGTATTATCATTGTTAACTTGGTAAATATAATATAATACTAAAAATAACCAAGAAAAAATATAAAATCACACTAATAGTATAAACATTAACCCTTAATTTTTCTTATTTCTTATTTTATAAAAGAATTTCAAATAGATTTTTTACTAGAATGTCTCAACATCCTCATTTAACAATTTTTGAAAGTGGCCCTTCCTTTGGGATAGCTAGGGACAAAAGAACAAAGAGATCACATTCTCATCACATTAACTACTAAACCTTTAGATCCACATATATACATATATATATATAGAGATAGATAATAGAAAAATAGAGAAGGGGTAAAGACCCAGTTCCTATAGCACTACTTGGAAAGAACCAAAAGCCATTCCTTTGATCCAAGTAGATGTTAGGAGAAAAATAGTAATAAAAAAGGAACCAAAAAACAGTGTCTCTAATTCAACACCTAGAAGAACATAATTTGCAGAGCCACATGCACACTCATTTATGCACAGTAAAATACAGAATCACATTTGTCCATCATAATAACATGGTCAGAGTCATGCACAGAAGCAGACACTTTTCAGCCCCACCAATACAGAATCATCATGAAGGCTGAAAAGAAGGATATGAAAAAACTAGTGTTCATAAGGCCACCATGACCATCATATGTGCCAACCCCAGAAGGACCAGTGCCACTGCCAATCCCTCCCAATACTCCTGGTGTGGAACTGTATGGAGAGGAAGAGGTTCCAGAGGAAGGTGTGGTTGTCCCAGTGCTTGTTGCAGTGCCTGCAGTGCTGTTTATGAAAAGGGAACCAATGCTCAGAATATATTATTAACCATATGCATACAAACCCCACAAAAGTAAACCCTAAACTGAAACACAATCACAAGGATATGCTTACCAACTATAAGGAAAGATGAACTTTTAGTTCAACCTTATAAATTTACATGAACATGTTCTTATATACTTTATCAACTATTAAGTTTAGACGCTAATTATATTATGAAAATGTTCTTATTTTTAGTTAAGATGATCTCCAACATCAATAGTTTTAAGTCTCCAAAATGTTTAAGGAGCTAAAACACTAGATAGTTTTTCTTTCAAAGTTTAGTTTCTCTTCACTCTAAGCCTGAATTTCTACACAGTAAATTTCTTTGGAGATATAATATCATGCAGCATGCATGAAGATCCAATGAGTTATATATGGGCTGGAACTGTGTTCATGTAGTACAGTGGCATAACTATGGGGCATACTCAACCATTGATAGTTACTAAGAAGTTTTTAACATTGTTTTGTCTTCAAATTTCATGAAGATACTGCTGTTCTTCATATATTTCACTAGAATGGAAAATCACAGAAAAAATAAGTGTTTCAGCATGGACCATATATATTACATTATGTTCCCTCAAATTTTTACCTGAGTACTCCTAACAACTATGAACCAAATCCAACCCTTTTGAGTTTTTGAATAAATTTTACCATTTTAGGCGTAAGGAAGTTCATTTCTAAGAGAATGTCACTGTATAATGAGTGTTGAGAAATGTCACTGACAAGAGAAATCAAGTAACCATAACAAATAACAAATAAAGACAATTTTGATTCACACGAGGAAAAAGAATGCCAAGAAGAAGTTCTTATGCACACAAAACAATTAGTTTCAAACAAGAATTCAGCTGCTATATATCTTCAATTTGAAAAATTAGTCAAATATATGAGTCTATAACCTTTCAAATTTCTCATCTTCTTCTTATATGGAGGCATATTTTAATAAAAAAATTATTTTTTTATTTTTAACCGTTATATTATAAAATAATTCACCGTTGATTACTTTAGAAAAAAATATGTTAAAGTTATTAGAAAAAATAAAGTATGAGGCACCTACATGGATAAGAATTAAAATAAAATAAAAAGTGAAACTAATATTTAATATTTCATATCACTATTTAAGGTATTGCTCTCACTTTTTTTTACTTTCATTTGTTTCAGGTGTCATTCTTCCATATTTTCTTTATAATAATTTTAACCTTTTCTTTTTTGCTGTATTAGCTTTCGTGAAATAATTAAGTTGTGGTCAATTAATAGACTGATATCTTTATACCATTTTTAAGTGTAATTCTCCTTTTACTAATGCTTATCACATGTAACATATTTGTGAAAACACCAAATTATGATTGTGAAAACTGAGGAGTACTTGACCATGACACAAAATCCAAAGAGTAGTACTTTTTATCTCAAAGAAGTATTTTATAAATGCTTAAATAAGTTTAGGCTCATCACTCTTAATATTTCATAAAAAAATTAAATCAAATAAATACCTAATAAATTATAAAATTTTGGTTTAAATTTCTTAAAGTAAATACTATTTATAATTGGTATTTACTAATATTATATTGATTCTTTTACCTTATTTGTAAAATGATTTTAGATCTTTTTATCTCTCATCATAAGAACTAATATATTTTTATAACGTATGATGTTATCAGAAAAAAAATTATACAAAAATGTTAAAAAATTTAGCAACACAACTAAAAAATAATAATTGAATACTCAAAACAATAACTACATCCCATATTTGTTTGAAAATGTTTCTCAACAAGCTTAAAGAACAACATGAATCTATGGAGTAACATTGAAAGACCTATTAGGAAAAATAATTAATTAATTAAGCATATTAGGAAGGGTGCAAAGTGGGTTATTTCTTTCTTTACGTAACCCAACTTAAGAAATTTAGTTTAGATTAACTTTAATAAAAAGAGATACTCTTGTGCAAAGCTTTCCCTTTTTTTTCTTTTCAATTTTAATGTTTTTCTCATCTCTCTCACTTTCTTTGCATCCAACCAAACATAACACTAGAGTTTTCCAAAATTATTGGCTCATATCTCGAAGCATTATTTACAAGTTCTTTATTAAAGTTGTATAATCAACTATCATGTACCCAAAACAATTATTGATTCATCATGAAAAGTGAAAAAAAAATTATGGGTAATCTCATAAACTTCCTAAACTTCTTTGTTTTACATCTAATTAGTCATGAAAAAGGCAAATAAATGGGATAGAAGAGCACAATGGAGACAAATTTGTCTTTTATTTTTTCTTTTCGTCACTTCTTGATAAGATCAATGTTTGCCTAAATCATTGGTCTCAATTACTTCAGTAACTATGATAAGATTAAAGCTAGCAGTCTATGCCATTACCTTATTAGAAAGGTAGGTAATGTATTTTTTAATATTCTCATGGTATTTTTTTATTGATAAGTATTTTATACAGTAATTTTAATAGCAGAAAATATTTAAATTAGTCAGAAGAGTTATTAGGAGTAAATAGTTGGTTGAGTATATATTTTGATTATAGTATAATAAAAAAAATAACAATTCTAGTATAATTTTTTTAATTATGTTAAATTTATTCAAACATTCTTAATAATTAAAGTAATTGAATATATATTTTGTTTTTAATAATCATCACTTGCATTTGTTAAAGAAAAAATGGATATTAATATAGAATTAATTTTGAAAAAATAAATACTTTTTTTAATTAGATATTAATATTATTTTTTCCTTTTAATAAACATAGTTACCAATTACTAAAAAGTAAACTCATGTTCAATTATCTTAACTATCACCAAGTTTAAATAAAATTAAAAAATTGTATTAAAATTATAAAAAAAAATTCTTATTGCACTAAATATATAACAACTGAAACAACTATTTACCTAAATTTTGATTAATAATAAAAATAAATTTAAAAAAATCAAAAGGTGTATATTAAAATCACTGGTGACAAATAAATGAGCAATGAATGAGCCCTGCATCATCATCATCATTGGTCAAAATGAGAAAAGAGTTTGGCCTAGAATGGACCACGCAGCTAGTGCAAAATAAATAAAAGTAATGCTGGATTTGGACTTAGCCTAAGCAAAAAAGCAACGTTTTTCACAATGCACAATAAAGAAAAAAAGTAATTAACATAGAACAGTATGTTATTAAATATTAACTTGATTAATCATGATATATTTAAAAATATTAATATTATAAATGCACAACAAACCCAACTTCACACGCTCACAAATAAAGCTGCCATTGAATAATTTTCTTAATATATTATACAATAATACATAAATCAAATCTAAAAACTTTCACCAAAGGGATAGAAAAAAAAATATTGTTTATTTTTTGAAACTTTAGGAGAGAGTTTTTAAAAACAAGCTAATATTTTCTTATAACTAATCCCTACCACACATTAATATATAGTCTGTTGTTTCATTCATTATTCTTTTAACTAAAATGTCTGGTGTGAAAAAAAGATAACACCAGAGAGAACCCTTCTTCTACATGATGAAAATGAGATTATGGAAAACAAATGAATAATGCACCCACTTCCCCACAAAAGAGAACCTTTTGTGGGGATAGAAAATTTTAATGTAAGCATTGCTCTCAGTCTCCATTATGAGAAAAGTAAAGTTAGCTGCCATGTAAAGTCACTAGCCACTATGCTACTAAATGTGTATACTATATACAACATACCAGCTACCATACAAAACTTTAGGCAAAAGAAAATAAAAACTAAACCTGCTATTTAAGGGGGAAATTTGTAAAGTTGTTTAAAGGTTTAGAAGAATCAAATTTCAAACTAAAAGGCAAAACAGAAGATGAAGAGGGAGAAGGGTTCAATATGCATACCTGGTGCTTGCAGGGTAGGAACATCCTGCAGAACCTGCTCATAAAAAAACAACACAACAAGGGGATGATAGAAAAGCAGGGTCAGTTTTTGTTTTTCAAATTACTAATTTCTTGATTTTACTCTTAGGGAGTTGCCATGATAACCTTGGAAGTCTAAGAATTTTGAGATAACTTGGTAAATGAATTTAAGTACCCTAAAGAGAAAGATTCTAAATAACAGTACTAAAATCCATATAATTCAATGATTGGGACCTAGTTGGCAAGACATTGGATTTATGAAGGACCATTTGAGTTGAATTTTCACAAAAACTCAAAAAGGGTCATTTTTATTACTATAACTAAATCTCAAATAAAACATTTATCCAAATTATTACTAATCTTCAAAACAGCAAAGATGTTAAGGCTAGTTTAGATATTAAGTCCAAAATTTGTACCTAGAGGTTTCAAAAGATAATTTCTTTAGCAAAATGGTAATTTAATAAAATTACTCAAATCCTTAAGTTTTCAAGGATATCATGATATGAGATTCCTCTTTTATTATGGCCATTATTTTTTACAAAAGAAAGAGTGACTTGGAGGATTTACTGGGATCTGATGCAGTAACAGTAGCTGTTCCTGCAAAGTCACAAGACCCTTGAGCTTGGCCCTTCTTTTGGAAATAGCTGTTAACTGCATAGTTACAGTGAGCTCTAACAGTGTTGGGTTGGAAACAAGGGCCATTTTGGTGCAAAGGATTACAATCAGCTCCAGCTCCACAAGCATAGTCCAAGGTCTTCTGCAGTATGGTATCACTTCCATCCTTGCAAACGCACCAAGTGGCACCTATCATGTTCCACATAAAAACTTTAAGCCAAAAAAGAAACTACAAGTACACACACATAATCAAGAAAGCATGTGGTCAATCATATGAAACACTCTCTGCATATGTATAGATATGTTGTGTGCTTAGAAATGATAAAAATGTTGTGACAGAGGGATCTAACATAAAAAAAGATGATCTTAACAAATGTTTAACCAAAAAGAGTAAACATGAAAGAAAAAAAAATGCTTTGTTGGTACATATGAAAGAAGATAAAATGTAATAAGAACTAAAAGATGCTTACTTGAAGAGCTGATGAAGGCCAAAAGAAGCACTACTGCCAAAGCAAACAAGGCCATGGTGCTGATTTTTAGAGGTGGAAGCAGAAAGATGAGGTTGTTTGGAAGAGTAGCAATGGTTGCTAGAGAGAGTGTGAGTGTGATGTGAGAATGAGCAAGACAAAAAATTGTAAGAGATGATTTTGAATTTGATGTAATAAAAAAAAGTTGTGAAAATGGTAGTGGAATGATGGACCCTGGTGTGGGGTTATGAGTACTTTTTCTTTGGGTACTCTTTCATTTACATAGTTACTGCTACTAGTTGATGCATAGTCTTTTTATTGTCTCAGATTTTTTCACTTGTTTGTTTGCATAGGGACTCGAGAAATGCTTGGCCTGAGCAGAGAACACAGAAATTGCCTCTGTTATTTCATACACTGAAATAACATACAGAAAAAATAAATTGTATATAAAAACAAATAAATATAATATGCTATATTTAAAATCAACAATAACAAATAAATTTCATTGACATCTATAAATCTCTTAAAAGAAATCAACAATTTTTTTTTGTTAATTTGTTGAAATTTTCAAGCGATCAATTTAGTATTACTATGGCTGGTTTAAGGTAATTATTACCTTACACTTCCATAGTTTTTCCTCCACTTCCATGAAATGTTACAAAGGTTTAAAATGTATATATTTTAGATTTTTGAATTATAAAATTTAGAAGAATATTTTATGGTACACTGTATATAACGATATATAATGTAATTTCAGATTCAAAAATATATTATGAGTTGTATAGGCTGACAAAGCACATGTTGCACTAGTAATTATAAGTATGATTTTTAAATAAAATTAAAATATTTTATAATTATTATATATATACACTTTATTATAATTTTATTTTTGTTTTGATGAAAATTTACAAACATTTTTATTATTATAACTAGCGAGAACACAGACACATTTGCATTTTTTAGTCTTTATTTTTACTATTATCATATATATTTATTTAAATATAAATTTATGTGTATTTGTATGTATCATATATATGTTATTGGATTTCAAGAGATTTGAGGAATGAGAGAAATATGTTATTGGATTTCAAGAGATTTGATAAAGGAGAAAAATAAAATAAGAGAAAACAAATTAAAAAACTGCTCTACATTAAAAACTGCTTTAGATAACTGTTTCAAATAAGAGAATTAATTTTCCATCTTCCTGTCAATTAAGTGACTACAAATAAAATAAAATAAAATTAACGTACCAATTTCTCCACTTTTAAGTGTGAAAACAAATAAAATAAAATTTTAAAATTAAAAACTGTTTATTTAATAAAGAAGAATATCAGTTTGAAACATAAAAGTAACCAATATTTTCACTCTTCTACCAGTTAGTTGACAACAAAATAAAATTAATGTACCAATCTCTCTACTCTCTTATCCGTGAGAACAAATAAAATAAAATTTTAAAATTAAAAAACTATTTTATTAACTCTTAAAATTATAAAATGTATAAATAATCAAAATAAATTAATAAAATAAATATTAAACAAAGATAAAATAAGAAAACAATTTAGAATAGTTAAAATGGATAATCCCTTTATATATAACCTATATATCTTATAGATATTATTATAATTAATAGACAAAATTTTATAATTACATTTTTATATATACAATTTTTATAATTTTAATAATATTTTTAATTATATGTTTTTATTATCATAAAAGAATGCACACATGTGCAAGAATGTCTTTCTATTCATATTAAGAATCCAAATTACTGGAAATTATACAATTCATGTGTTAGAACCCTAATTCATATTAAAACTTGAAAAATATTTTAAATTTAAAAATACATAAGTATTTAAAAAACATATTTAATATATTCAAAATTTTATTTTCACCTAATACAAATTTTATGTGTATTTTTTTCTTTTCTTTCCAGTACCATTTACAATTTAAAAAATTAGGAAATTAAAGGGACACATTCACAAATGCACCCTCTCCCAGGCATAAGCAAAACCCAGACTTTTAAAGTTGAAACTTGACTCACAGAGCAGTGTAATAATAATCATTCAGGTTTTTGCAGCCTTCATCTGATTTCTGCTTCTTTTGAAGGCTATCAATTCTTCACGAGTTAAAGGACATTCAAATTAGGAAGAAATGTTGATTCAGATTCCTCGTCTTACCAACTCTCTCAGAGAACCTTTCGATGTCGATCAGTATTATCTTCATCGCAGAACCATTCTCCATAAACAAAAACCTCGCAAGTAATCATCGCGTTGTTGATTGCATTTTTTTTTGTTCTTTCTCATTTTCGTTCCACTTGTTTTTCTATTAATAATAGTCAGAAAAAGGAACTGAGAATTGAGAATAGTCCAATTGTAAATTTTTTCCAGTTTCCGCCAATTGACAGAGTTTGAGATGCTGCTATTGGTTTCGGCTGTATTATTATTTGATTATTTTAGAGTGTTCTGTGATTTTCAAGTTGGTTTTTGTTTCTCGTGCAATTTGTTGATTGATGGTTTATTTTGGGTGTTGAATTGTGGCATTTAGTCCTGCAAGTTCTCTTGATGAATCGGAACTGGTGCGGAAGATTGTTCACGGGTGGGAAGAAGGTATGGTGTGGTTGTAAGACTCATCTGTTAGAAAATTTCAATTGATTTGAAAAGGAATGTGGCTAAGGATTCCCATGTTTGTGTTTGGTGAATTGGTGAAACAGCTTCGTCAGAAGTGCGGCAGGCCTACAAGCAGTTTATAGGAGCAGTGGTGAACATGGTTGACGGTGAAATGCATTCCGAGGAGTTCCATGAAGTGGCACTGGCTGTGTACCAGCTATTTGGCACTCCAATGGAGGAGGGTTACATTGATAAAATTATTTCAGAACAAAAGTAAGTATTGTCAAATTTGAGAGTGTACATAAAGTCATGGAACTTCTACACACTCATTTTATAGACTTCTAAGAGTTTACTTGCTATAACAATAATATTTTTTTAATGATGACATATTATAAGGTATTTTCGTAACAATAATTCAACATTTCAATTCCATAACAAAGCAAATCAGCACATCTCAACAATAAAGTGTGGTAGTATATTTGTAGTAAACAAGATCAAACTATATAAATAACTGAATCATAGATAAGTTCCTCAAGTAAGGACATTTAGAAAATGAGTTAATTTCTTCAATCATTGAGCTGTAGTAAGCTTCTAACACAACTGGGTCAATGGTGAGGGTGCAAAAGTTACATTTGATTTCAAACTTGTGAACTGACTTCTTGACTCAGGAGTTTATGGGAGTAAGAGTTTGGCAACGAGCTAACTAATTTTCTCTACCCAGAATTGTAAACTTGTACGTGTACTAGTTAGCTTAAAAGTTTGATAACCTTGATTACAGGAGTCATTAACCTGAATGTGGTAGTATATTACATATGTTCGTACAAGTGTTGAAATACTTTTGAACAGGAATTCATCAAAAATCTCCAGTCATGTCTAAATTCTTGTAACATGTGAAACTGCTGCTCAAACTGGTAAACAAACACACTAAATAGTTGGTATTTGTGAGTTCACTTTTGCACTTTATAAGAATAAGGTAAGGATCTTGCTGATTGTGGCTTTGGGTTGGTGGTTAAGAAACCAATGATAAAAGATTTTTATTGGAAATTATGTAGCGGATGCATTGGGAGGGAATCATGGTTGGTGTGTTATAAGTTGTAATCAGAACTTTCCAATTTTTCCTTTGCATTTTCCAAAGTAATTGTTCAATTTTGCATGACTTTTGGATCTAAAGAATTAACGAGCCTTACAAAATGCTGAGGCTATAATATGGCTTAAGTATATGATTGCATATTGTTCAAAACATTAAACTTTCATTTTGACATTGGTATACAGGTTTGAATTACAAAAACTTATTGGACACCCGCTTGTTGATGCCAAGTTGAGGCAAGTTGCATCACTAGCACAGAGGCTTTTAAATTTGCAGCCACTCAATGAAATATCTGAAAGAAATTTAGACGCCGATGAGGATTTAGAATTTGGAGCTAATTTGATTTTTCAAGCACCTGCTCGTTTCTTGGTTGATGTATCCTTAGATGATGGAGATATGATTGATTTTGAAAGCACTGTTCCATTAGAATTTCACAATGAACAGTATAGTCTTACCAGTACAGCAGATCATTCTATTGCCGATGGGGAAAAGTTCAACCTGGCTTGGATAAGAGATGCATGTGATAAAATAGTTAGGAATTGTAATTCACAGCTATCCCGAGATGAGTTGGCAATGGCCATTTGCCGGGTTCTTAATTCAGAAAAGCCTGGTGAAGAGGTATATTGCTTGGTTTCAATCTTCCTTACAGATTTTCATATAACTACAGTTTACTGCTTTTGTTGAAACTTATAATTTTTTCTCTCTTCTTGAAGATAGCTGGAGATCTGTTGGATCTTGTTGGTGACAGTGCATTTGAAACTGTGCAAATTATTTTATTGGTAAGAGTATGCTAATTCCTCTCAATTTTAAAAATTGTATTAATTGGTTAATTAGTTGGTTGGAGGGATTAGCTAGATATAAATAGGGAAAGAAGGATAGGATAGAGGCAGATTTGTTGTTATTGTAAATTGAGCATTGGCTCTTTGAGAAAAGAGAAATCCTCTGTGAAGGGCAAACACCCTTGGAGGAAAGATTTCTATTCTATTTATTGTTCTTTTCATCCTAGTCAATAAAAATCTTTCTTTTCTTTTTCTTTTCTTGGTTTCTAACAAATTGATATTGGAAAAAGACTGTAGTTGTTTTATGGATTTGTTCAAGTCGTAGTTGACATTTTTGTGATAATTTGCAGCATCGAAAGGAGATTGTTGATTCTATTCATCATGGCTTATTGATATTGAAGTCTGATAAAAATGCTTCAAATGCTCAGTCTCGCATGCCTAGTTATGGAACACAGGTATTGTTCATGTTCTTTATTAATTAATCTGTACTCCTTCACTTGTATATAGTGAAATCCATACTTAAATGCATTCTTTATTTAAAACACTGCCTTCCTCTGCTTTTGTCTGGTTGAGAAGAAAAGGAAGGGGGACAGAAGATAGCAGTAATTTGGGTAGTTTGGTGGGAGAAAAAGAGAGGAAATACTTAAACAATGGTTGGCTCCACTATATTGTACCAATCCATCTCTTCTCTCTTCTACCAAACACCTTTAACTTCCATTTTATTTTCTCACCTATTTTCATTCATCCATTTTATTTCTATCTACTGTATTTCTCTTATCTTTACCAAACAGATAATTAAGGAATTGTGTTTTTTAGGTCACTGTTCAAACAGAATCAGGAAAGCAAATTGACAAGCTTCGACGCAAGGAGGAAAAACGAAATAGACGTGGAATAGAACATGCCGGTGATGGTGACTTGTCTGTTCTGGATTTCTCATCTTTACTTCAAGCAAGTGAGAGGAAAAATTTGTTTGATGAAATGATCGGGTCTGGAGATAGGTCCGAGTCAATAGCTGTTACTGCTCTTCCTGAAGGAACTGTAAGGAAACATTTTAAGGGGTACGAAGAGGTTATTATTCCCCCAAAACCAACTGCACCCTTGAAACCTGGAGAAAAGCTGGTATATCTCTTATATTTGACTTGTGAGTTACATTCAACTATTTATTGAGGGATTAAGAATATTTTTGTGGACTGTAAGATGAAATTATTGATACTTTAATGACATATGAAGTGAGTGAAGGGCGAGATGCATGTATTGCTAGTCCTTGGATCTTTAGTTACTGTAAGATGATAACTACGCAACAATTACAAAAAGTTAAACCCACCTATGCAGTTTTGGTTATTGTTATATATATATATATTAACAAATTACATGACTATTGCTTCGCCCCGATTCCCATATTGTCTTCTAAGTACTGGTTTCTGGTAAAACATTATTAATTTACCTTACACACTTTCAGATTGAGATCAGGGAGTTGGATGAGTTTGCACAAGCGGCATTCCGTGGTTACAAATCACTAAACCGAATCCAGAGCAGGATATTTCCAACTGTTTATGGAACTAATGAGAATATTCTAGTGAGTGAAATATGGTCTATTTTTCAAACAGTTACTAATGATTATAGAAGTCTTTCATTAAGAGAGAAATATGGTTACTTTCTAGCGTAACAAAGTGCTTTTTATGTTCTGGCAGGTGTGTGCTCCCACTGGAGCTGGCAAAACTAACATAGCTATGATTTCAATTCTACACGAGGTGAATAGTCATTTGCTTTATATGTAATTTTCCCTGAAACATATAATTTATATTTGTTGCTGTTTTGAATTGATTTCTTTCCCCGGTGTCATGGGCATGGATTGGTACAATTTGGAGTTACAATTCAGATCCAAATCGATGAACTGTAGTTGGGTGCTTAAATATTTATTATCATCGACCTCAATTTAACCAATCTGATGGTTTGGAGCAGTGTTATTGATATCAAATAATGGAAAAGACTTCGGACCATAAAGGGTTATGACAGAAGCATCACGAACAAAAAAAAACGATATATATGTAGAGATAATTTAAAAAAATGTAGAAATGTAATGGTGGGAGAACCTGAAAAACAATGTATAGGCCCAAAGGCCATTTCTAACCAGAAAAGAGGAGTAAAATGGAAATCCTTCCCTACAAAGAGAAAATGGGAGCCAAACAACCAATCCACAAGGAAATATGGGCTGGAATGGGATGTACAGAAATCGATAAAGCCAACTGAGGTGGCACAGCGTCTCTTTAGTGACTTGAAGGCGGCATGTGGGCAAAACACACTTGTGATGCGCTTAAAAGAGGCTATGTTTGGTGATGTGTGAAGAAAATTTTGCCTCCCGGATCGGCGGGGTTGGCCATCATCAATCAGAGGGACATTACAGATATAGTGGTCGCGAGAGCAAATTGTGATGGCCAGTGGCTGGACAGTGTTTCTTAGCCGGACAAGACAGGGACAAGTAGAGCGGGACTAACCTGCTTTGATACTAACTTGAGAAAAATAAAATGATAGAAAATATACTTTAGAGAGTTTGAACAAGTCTCTCTGGGCTTTTCATATTTATATATAGAAATTGTTGATAAATCTGAGATACAATGTATGAGAGAAAAAAATAGAAAACAAGTAAAGACATGTCTAGGTCTCTAGGCTCATATGGTTACAACTCAAAACAACTTTTTAATAAAGCCTATCCTAACATTTTGTAATTCTTTTTTATATTTTTAGAAAAACATATTCAACATAAATCAATTTTCTAAACCTTTTTCTATGAGAACGAGCCTGAAAAAATGTTATAGAAATTACTTTTTAATGTCTCTTTTGTTGTATGGATGGAAATATGGGAGGAGAGAAAGTTTGAAATTTGAATTGAAGGTAAAGTGGAAAGAAGGAAACTTTTGAATTTTTGTTTCTAGAAGTAAACTTTTCTCCATTTTTCTTCTATTTTCTCTCCAATGGAACAAGAGAGAAGACATTTTTACCCGTGTTTTTCCTCTCTATTTTCTCCAGCAAAGTAAGCATATACCACTAATGTTGTATATTATATTTAAGTTGACTTCTATAAATGTTCCGAGAACACAGTCAGAGAAGTTTAGAGAGAATTACTGAATGAGAGATAAGTTACCATGTTTTGATACAAGTTAGTATTTATAGAGGGAAAGTCCTAACTAGTTACTGATCTAAGAGTTACAGGCAACCAACTGTGGACTAGGTAGCTAAAGCTTACATGAGAAGGAACTTTAGCTAGCTGAGGACAACTGTCTCTTTGACATCTGGCATGTAAAGAGTGATACACAACATAACTAGAAAGTTAAAAAGTAAATATTTTTTTAATAATAGTAGTTGTGTGTGGCCATTTGTATGGAGGTGCCAACTTAAGTATTCGAGTTGTATGGAGGTGTTGGCTTAATTGTCCAAGACTAGTTTTTTTTCTTCTAATTGAATGCTTAATGAGAAGTGTTTTGACATGTGTCAAACAACGGTTGGCATTGGAAAAGTGTTTCACATTACAAGCTTTTATGTCTTATATAGCTGAATTGGATTGTCATAATTTTTTTGAAGGCTTGGATACTTTACTGATCCATATTGATTACCTATCCAAAAGTATAGATATCGGTCATTTATTTGATACAAGTATGTGAAACAAATTAGAATATCAGTGTTTCATATGCAGTTGCTGCTTCTAAAACCCTAATAGCTGTTGTATCACAAAAAAATCCTAGTATATGTGGTCATTATTTTGATATGATGTAGTTAGAGTCATGATGCTGAAAGCAAAAAAGTTGTGTGTAGGGCTTAATTGTTTTCACGGGGTTTCTTAATCATTCAATTTATTTGTGCTTTTTCATGTTTCAGCTGTGAAGAGGAGTAACTTATTTTCTTTAACTTTATAAATGACTTGTACAGATTGGACAGCACTTCAAGGGGGGTTACTTGCATAAAGAGGAATTTAAGATAGTGTATGTTGCTCCAATGAAGGTATGTTGATGTGTGTATTCTCTTCTTTACATTTCTGTACTCATGTTCGCTTGTTGTTCCCTGCATTTGTGTCATTTCTAATTTTAGATTCTTGCCTTCTCTACTCTAGGCTTTGGCTGCAGAAGTGACATCAACATTCAGCCAACGTTTATCTCCTTTGAATATGATTGTTAGAGAGCTTACTGGAGATATGCAGCTCTCTAAAAATGAACTCGAAGAAACTCAGGTTTGTTGAGAAAATTGGAAGGTTAGGATTTCTGTGCCAGCAGGCAAACTAAGTTAATTATTTTTGTGGTTTAAATCAGATGATAGTGACAACACCTGAGAAATGGGATGTCATTACACGTAAGAGCAGTGACATGTCACTGTCAATGCTGGTAAAGCTGTTAATTATTGATGAAGTCCATCTACTCAATGATGATAGAGGTCCCGTGATAGAGGCTCTAGTTGCCAGGACCCTTCGGCAGGTAAAACATGTGTCTTATGTTTGTATTGCAGCATGTGTATTAACTTGAAAAGAGTTTAGATATAGAAAAGATTTGATTCTATTCATTCAATTGTAAACCAATATAAGAGGGTTTGTATACAGCTCTAAACTCCTAGAATAATGATTACAATATCTTTTTAGTATCCTACAGTATCTTCAGTATAGTAATTACAAAGATTAATATTTCCTTGTAACTAAACAATATATTTTCATAACTCTAGCTGGTGAATGGATATCTATCATTCCCAATTTGTATGTGAGATCATGAAAACGTTCAATAGGAAAGCCCCTTTTAAACAAATTTGCAAGCTGAAGTCCTGGTGGAATGTAAGAACCAATACTAAGACTATTATCTAAATTTTCTTTGACGAATTGTCGATATATATTGATATGTTTTATCCTATCATACTGAATTAAATTGTGAGCTATTCTAATAGCTGATTTATTATCACAATAAAGGGCAGACGTTCTTTACACTTCACTTTAAGATCATTCAATATAATTTTCAACCATAATAGTTCACCCACCCTTTGTGCCATAACTTGGAATACAACTTCTGTATTGGACCTTGCAACTATATTTTGTTTCTTACTTGTCTAAGTCACCAAGTTTCCCCCCAAGAACATGCAATATCCTAATGCATGGGTATATTGTGTGTGTGGGATTGGATATTTGAGGGTGACTTGACAACGACTTGATAGTGAGGGACACGATAGGCCCAATAAATCTCGTTAGGAAGACTTTGATACCATATTAGGAAATGAGTTTAAGCCTAACTTATCCTCACAAAACCGACTTGTAAGGTGAGGTTTGTCTTCATTTTATATACTGTAAATTAATTTTATCTATAGTGGGATCTCCAACACTCTTATACTATCAATATATGTTGTAAGAACAAGTATTGTAATTTTTGTCCATTTTTCTCATTTTCTATATCCAAATTATAAGAGTATAGAGAGAAGGAGAGATTGAGAGAAGAAAGATAGAGAATGAGTAATCTTTATTATACGATTCAGTGCCTGATGTACAGGGAAGGCTGGGTATTAATAGTACCCAGTGCAGTAG
>Ga0123342_1002019_pt1 | contig 34006 bp, 23 predicted proteins | sample Turbeawhitnodule_FD_89960 | JGI IMG/M metagenome (GOLD analysis project Ga0123342, IMG submission 89960) | Root nodule microbial communities of legume samples collected from Mexico - Turtle bean Mexico white nodule | ecosystem: Host-associated > Plants > Roots > Nodule | place: Mexico: Nepantla... | reverse complement strand
TTGACTTTTTGTCATTGCTTCCTTTGGTTCATGAGCAGCCTTGAGTGTCTCCCACATTTCCTTAGCAGTTTTGCACTTTGATATCTTGAAAAATTCATTAGTATCTAGTGCAAAAGCTATAATGTTTTGAGCAGAGCGATCAAGCTGGGCCATCTTACATTCATCATTTGTCCATTTGGACAAAGGTTTTGCAATGAAAGAATTATCCTTTTTGAACTTTGCAATGTAAGGACCATTCTCAATTGAATCCCAAATTCTTTGATCAATAGATTCAATAAAGATTTTCATTCTTCCTTCCCAAAACTTATAATTCAATCCACAGAATAAAGGTGGTTTGTAGATTGAAGCACCTTCCTCAAAAGATAGTTTTCCAGCCATAAAATTTTTTTTTGATCAACTTGAATAACTTTCAAGAACCAAGCTCTTGATGCCAATTGTTAGGATATATGCCAATCGGTTGTTTTAACTTAGTTTGAAAAACAATTTTACTTTCACAAAGATTGAGAATGCTAATGCTTTAGATTTAATCAAAGGGTGGATTACAACATATAAACTACCCCAGAACAAAGCTTAAACCAGCACTACAACATCAAGCAAAGCAGAGGCTTCAACATCCTTCAAAGGATTTGGATTCTTCAAAACCTGAACACCACTTGGTTCAACAGATCCCATTCTCCTTTTTGTGATCATGATGGGGTGGAATGTACATTGAGTCTTGATAGATCAAGGGGGCTCGGCCAATGTGATGTCTTGGAACACGTTCACAGGTTTAGAAATTCCTCAACAAGAACTTCAACCTTTTGATGAAGTACCAGTGAGATTTGTGGGAGATCCAGTTCAAGTTCGAGGATATGTCGAGCTAAGGACCACATTCTCAAATGTCACTCATGCAAAAAATTTCCAAATAAAATACATCGTGATGCCTCATACAACTTGCTCCTGGGACGACCATCGTTGAACTGCTTGGGAGTCATTGTTTCCTCTCCTCATCTGAAAACTAAATTTCTTACCAATGAAGGGCAAGTAGTCACAATGAAGGTAAATCAGAGAACAACTTGAAAATGTTATGAAGATAGTCTACGTAGTTGATGGACTTATGCGGCTACCTTAACTTTAGCGAGAGAAGCAGAACTTGAGGGAAAGGCACCAACTACTGATCAAATATCAACTTTGAAGAAGGAAGACACGAAAATGCAAGGCAAGTTTGAGAATATTGTTGACCAAAAAAGACCATATGACCGACGACCAAAGCCCCTCGACGATATCAAAGAGCTAGAAGTTGAACCAAGTAGGTTAATAAAGACGGGAGATCCTTGAAATATCAAGTAGAAAGCGACTTGGTGAAAGTCTTACAAAAGAACATCCACTCCTTTGCATGGACAAGCAAGGATATGGCAAGAATCAACCCCAATTTCAAGAGCCATCGACTGTCGATCGATTCTAAAGCAAAATTAGTAATCTAGAGAAGACGAAAGTTTAGTGAAGAGAAGTGTAAGGTGATATAGGAAGAAACAATTTTTTTTTTTGAAAGCAAGCCACATCAATGAAATTCAATATCTAACTTGGTTATCAAATGTGGTCACGGTCCAAAAGTCTAATGGGAAATGGAGAATGTACGTAAACTTCATTGATTTGAACAACGAGTGCCCCAAGTATTTCTATCCACTACCAAACATCGACACATTGGTAGATAACGCCTCAGGATGTGGCCTATTATGCCTATTCAAGGTACAACCAAATTCAAATGCATCAACATGATGAGGAGAAGACAACCTTCATGGATGAGAAGACTAACTATTGTTTCAAGGTAATGTCATTCGCATTAAAAAACGCAAGAGCAACCTACCAACATCTAATCGAAAAAATACTACAACTGATGGGTGGTAGGAACATTCTTGCATATGTCGAAAACATGGTGGTCATGTCATGTGATCCACAAAATCAAAAAGAGGACCAACAATAATTCTTTTTTACCATAAACAAATATCAGTTGAAATTCAACCCAGACAAGTGCGTGTTCGAAGTCAGAGTAGGAAAATTCTTGGATTTTCTCCTCACCGAACGCGGCATCGAGGCCAACTCCGATAAGTGTCCATAAATAAACACCATGAGGAGTCCCACAAACACTAAGTAGGTACAAAGGTTACCAGGACGATTGATCACCCTCTCCTGTTTCCTCTCAAAGGTCGATGACAAAGGATTCTCACATTTTCAGTGTTTGCGTTCACATGGACCGAACAATGTTAGAATGCATTCCAATAGTTAAAGGAATACCTTAGCAATCCACCGAAACTCAGCAAGCCAATGATGAACATACCACTTTAGTTGTATCTGACATTCACCGAACACGTCATAAGTTCAACTCTAGTGTAAGACCAAGAGGGCAACCGAAATTTGATTTAATTTGTAAGCAAGGTCCTCCAAGGCATAAAATCTTGATATCAAACATTGGAAAAAGCAACATTAGCGATAGTGATCTCTATTTGACATCTCCGACACTACTTTCAAAGTCACTCGATTGTAGTCAAAATCGATTTTCAAATTAGACAAGTGCTAAAGAAGTCAGATATAGTTGGAAGGATGGTCAAATGGTCGATCAAATTCTCTGAATTTGACATCACCTACGAATCCCGAGGATCGATCAAGTGTCAGGGAACAAAATTCTCATTTGAGCTAGTACATGTCCCTAGGGAACAAAATTCTCAAGTCGACCTTTTCTCCAAGCTAGGAAGTTTGAAGAAACCAAGAAACCATAGGTATGTTGATGTGAGTTGATTAGGAGATTTATTAGATTGTGACACTTTAAGAACAAAGTAAGGAAGCTTAAGGAAACATCAATGGAGTTCAATGCCTTCCAAATGATGAACCAAACTCATGAACATGAGTGTCATCTCCTTACACAACAATTGAATAGACAAATTACATAAAACAACAACAATAGAACAAGATATGATGCGGAAACTTAAAGGAAAGCAAGAACAAGATGTTTAACCGATTAGAACAGCAACTAAACACATTTGAACCAATTGAAATAAACAAGAACACAAACTACCGAATAGAAATGAAGGACAAACACATTTGACTGAATAGAATTCGTAGATTAGGTGCGGAAATGGAAATGGAGATGAAGCAAGAAAGAAGTTATGTGGTTGTAGTCATGGAAGGGAAGAACACGTCACTTGGAGGTGATTGTTCCAAGATAAGTGCATGAATGCCGCCACTTGGAGCTTCCCAAACACTCACAAGATAAGACAAGATGAATGAGAACAAGTCTCACACAATTCTCTCTCAATTTGAGTAGAGTAACCTTTCTTAAAATTTCAATTCTCTATTTACAAGAGCATGGCACCTCTATTTATAGTGTGAGAGGGTTGAACATGAAAAGGCAAAATTTAAACACAAGACCATTCAAATTCAGCGCCTAAACAAGTCACATGGGAGGTGTGACTTGTTTTCTTACTTTGGCACCTCCTAAAACTATATCTACACCTATTCTTTATGTCACATGGAAGGTGTGACTTGTTTTGTACATTAGCACCTCTTATTTTATCTCTACACCTTCCTTTAATGTTCTCCAAAGAACTACCCAAAAGTAATTACAAAAAGAGACATCCAATGATGCTCATTTCCAAAGCTTTGGCCTTGCTCCTAGTAATCCTTTGAGAAATGAAGGATGTTGAGCTCATGGGTTGGGGTTGGGCTTCTTGGGCTTGGGCTTCTTGGACTTGGGCCTCTTCTTTGAGAAGACTAATAAGAAGAACTTTAAATGCTTTGGCCCTTGTCCATTCCTCCTATTAATGAGGTCTTTACTTTCTTGTTTGGTCATCTTTATGTATTTTTGGTTCTCGTCATTTATGATCCAAGAAATATTAAGGACCCCAAGAGTAACCGTCAGGTAAGATAGGGGGGAACAAGCCTTAACCTTACAAGTCTAAATTGTTGACTCATGGATGACCCTATCATACGATACTTGTTGGACAACTCGACACTCGATGACATCAAGAAAGCTCCGAAGTTAAGAAGAACCGCACTAGGTACTTTTAAATGAGCATCTCTTCTGATATGGATTCTCCAAACCCTTTCTCAAATGTGTTGCATTTCCTCAAGACAAATATATAATGAGAGAAATACACGAGGGAATCTGTGGGAGCCATATATGAGGGTGCGCCTTATCTCAAAAGGTGGTAACGACGGGATATTACTAGCTAACATTAAAGGAAGATTGTTTAAACATTACAAAGAAATGTGACTCGTGTCAAAAACACCAATCGAAGAGCTACACTCTATCTCAATCCCATGGCCTTTTCACACCTGGGGAATAGACATATTGGGCCCCTTTCCTTTGGAAACACGACAACTCAAATTTTTATCGTCGTGGAATACTTTATGAAGTGGATAAAAGTAGAACCGGTAGTCAGGAAGTACAATTTTTCCTTTAGAAGAACATGGTCTTCAAGTTCGATGTCCCCACACGTCTGATCTCGAACAATGGTACCCAATTTACAAGGAAACATGTGAAGCGAATGTGCAACGATCTCAAAATCAAATATGTTTTCACATTCATATAACATCCACAGACAAAAGTGGCCAACTGAGTCATTCTAAGAGGTATAAAAATATGACTCTTGGATGCCAAAGCCGGATGGCCGGATGAGGTACCCTGAGTATTGTGGTCCTATCCCACCACTTCACAATCCACGACCAAAGAGACGCCATTTAGCTTGGTGTATGGTACAGATGCAATGATTTTGTTTGAAATCTTAGATCCTTTATTCGGTTTACCCGATTCAATCCTTCAGCATCCAAACAGGGAATACGCACAAATCTAGACGTCATAGATAAAGTCAGAGAATGCACAAAAATTCAAGAGGAAGCCCTAAAGCGTCAAGTGGAAGCAAGATACAAAAGCAAGATAATTCCCCATGCTTTTAAGACAACTGACTTCATCTTACGAAATTCACATCTCGCTCGAATGGAGAATAAGCTTTCCCCAAAGTGGACCAGTCCTTACCGAATCTAGGAAATTCTTGGATAAGGAGCATACAAGATGGAAATATTAGATGGAGGGCCAACTCATAGAACATGGAATGCCGCTAGCATGCACTTTTATTTTAGTTAAATAATTTATCTAGTAAAAATTACTTTGGTTGATGTCTTCCAACAAACATAATGACATTTTTTTCCCTTGAATTTTTTACAATTTTTCTCAAGGGTTTTTAATGAGGTCGTATGTTAACAAATTTGTGTTCATAAATATATAAATGTTGTAAAACAACTTTGTAAGATTGCTCGCCATGAAGTTGACCTCATAAGCAACAAATCCAAATAACCTTGTAAGGTTGCTTGCCACGAAGCCGACCTGGAAGGCAGCAAATGCATATGACCTTGTAAGGTGTAGTGTCATGGGTTGAGCCCGATATTGCATATAAACAAATCGCCTACCGATATTCATATTTAAAGACATTAATGTTGTATCAACGCAAATTAAGGAATTCTGAATAATCAACCTTAATTAGAAGGCAACATTTATTATTGAATTAGGTCATTAACAAGGCCAGATACAAAGGAGATAGGATGAAGATTTTAGTATATATCAGAGAATACACAAGAAAAAAAAGACAAATTACGCACTAGCTAAGAGTTCACATATTCTTTACTACACTAAATGTTCTAGGTCTGAGATCGCCAAGACTTTTGTCTAGAACATAGGGTTATAAGTAAAACAACCTTGTAAGGTTGCTCATTATGAAGCCAACCTCAAAGGAGGCAAATCCAAATAACCTTGTAAGGTTATATGTTAAACAACCTTATAAGGTTGCTCGCCATGAATTCGACCTCGAAGGTGACAAACAGAAAATCTACTCAACAGCGATGTCAAAACCCGAACCAAATGAGAGAGCAATCTCATTCTTAAGATTTTCTTTGGTCTTCAGCCATCCAGTTTGAAGAGACTCAAACGTTTGGAGATCATCATTCTTCTATTTGAGCTCCCTTTCCATTTTTTGTATTTGAAAACTGAAATTCTCTTTATCTCGCGCCCAGACTTCTAACTCACCACGTAGTCGGTCAATTTCTTCAACCTCCATCCATTACCGAGCAAGTTCCTGCTTTAGTTCACACAACTTCTTATCCTTCTTATCATCAGAAGCTAACTGATATGAATGATCATGTGTACAAGCGTCTAGGTCCTCTCGTAAGAGATTTCAAAGAACGATTAGGCTTTGGACAAAGGGAACCTTTAGGTGGCTTCCGATTATACAAAGAATATGAACAATGATAGAGAATATGATAGAGAATTGAGAAAAGGAAACAAGGTGCATATATTATTCATATTCGAGATAATAGTTTAATACTCTATTTATAGAGTACTAAAGATTACAAATGATAGAAATATATAATAGAAACTGCTAACTAAATCCTAACTAAAGAGATATATTATAGAAACTGCTAACTAAATCCCAACTAAAAGATAAATGATAGAAACTACTAATTAAATCCCAACTAATTAAATCCTAACTAATTAAATCTCAATTAATTAAATCCCAACTAATTAAATCCCAATATCTACCAATTAAATCTTAATCACCCAACAATAATATTAATCAAATCCCAAAACTTTAGTATATAACAATGCCCTCCCCACAACAACATTCTTGCCCTCAAGAATGGAACAATGGGTACTTTACAAGCCTTTTGTTGATGGGATTAATTCCTTGACATGGTCTAGTCGAAAAAGGTGGTAATTGTTGGGGTTCTGGAAAAACATCTGCAAATTCTTGGAATAGATTCGCGATCTCAGTTGGAATCTCCTTTTGTGCGGTATGTGTAGTCAAGGAATGCAACAACATCTCCTCCTCTGCACCAAGGTGAATCATAAATAAATGCACACCTTCAAGAAAAGCTTTACTCAACTGTTGCTTGGGTGTAGGTTTGATCTTGGGAGCCATATAGCCACGTAGAACATGTCGCCTTCCTTGTACATTGAACTCCATAGTGAGTTTGTCAAAATTCCATAAAATATCGCCCAATGTTATGAGCCACACAATTCCCAACACTAAATCGCAATACCCCAAAGGAAGGATGAGCATATCAGCAGTAAAAGTTGTGTGATGAATTGTCCAACTAAATTTTTGACCACGGAAGATATCTTTATCTTGGACCCATCTGCTACCACGACATTCAAAGAGGCAATCGTATCAATTATGCACCCATATTTTTGAGCCATTTGGGTATCTAAGAAATTATGAGTGCTGCCACTATCAATGAGAATATGTAAAGGTCGCTTTTTATGATATCCAGTTATTCTCATAGTTTTGAACCCAGCCACTCTGATTAATGCGTAGACTGAGATTTGTGGCTCCTTCCTTTGCAATAATTCAGTCACTTCACTGGGAGGACGATCATGTGAGTCATCTTCTTCCTCCATCTCCATGACGTGAAGCTGTAATTTCTTGTGTACCCTATTGTGCTCCGATGTTAAGTGGCGTTTCAGGTTGGGTGTGGGGGCCGCATTGATTGGAGCAGACGATGATATAGGCACTGGTGCTGGACCCAAGACTCCCCTGTCGAAGTTGGCCAGCAAATTGCTTGAATGGGCTGCTTCATACGTCCTGGCCAAAGTAAACGCATGTTGTAGAGACGTAGGTTGGAACATTCTTACCATCAGTTGGATTTCTTTCTTCAATCCACCAAGGAAGCAGCTTAGAATATTATCATCAGATAACGTCAATCTTGTAATGATTGAATCGAACTCTTCATGATAAGCATCAACTGAAATCTTTTGCCGTAAACGCATCAACGCAACCATGGGATCATCGCCAATTGCACCAAATCGATTGTTTAGACTTTTCGTGAATATTGGCCACGAACGTGCATCCATATCTAAACCAGAGTTCATAAGTGCGGTATGTCATTGCAAGGTCTTGCCTTCTAAATGCACAATTGCCAATTGTACCTTGAATTCGTCTAGAGTCTTGTCAATGAGAAAATAATTTTCGCATTGATAAATCCACTGGTTAACATTTTCTCCATAGAATCTGGGGAGGTCAATGCGTGCCAACATCGTGCCACAAACATAAGAAGACCTCATTCGAGGTCCACGTGACATGTTTTCATTTGAGAGCCCAGGAGGGCCTTCACCTCGAGATTGAGTAAGTAAATCCTGCATGGTGTCTTTCATAGAAAGAGTCAAGGTTTCCTTCAACGTATTCGCGAGTTCCATAAACCTATTATCCATCCCCTTGAACCGATACATGTTCCTTCAGTGTTCCAGTTGTCACCAACCGTTTGCTCGGCTCCACGCTTGGTACCATCCAATTTCAAACTTATCGAGTAGGTAGGAATAGGTTCCTCCACCTTCTAGGCTTTTTGTGCATCATTTGAGGGGTCTGATCATCCTCCTCTCTGAATTGACTCGAATCCAGGGGCATCCTTATCCTTTGAAATCCCTACTGAAGGGGCCTTCTGTTGTAAATCAAACACAAATAGAGATATTGTAAAATTTGAAGATGTTGTCAAAGATCATCACGTTGTAGAGATTCTCGGAGGATATTATAGAGATTCTCGAAGGTTGTGGAAATCCCGCAACATTGCGAAAATCTCGTGGAGCTCTTCATTGTAGGGGGATGGGTTTCTCTTTGGATCTTCTCCTCAAGACTTGGTCCTTCACGATCGTGGCATGTCTTCCTCCTTCTCCGGTGGTCGTTCTGATTCTGACGGCTAGGCCCATAGAGCTGTGCCACTAAACTAGGGTTTGAAGTTGCAACAGTTTTGGTTTTCACCATCTATAAATACCGCCTCCCTTTGCTCCGAAAATCAACACACTCACAGCTTCCTCTCCTCCTTTCTTCCTCTTCGCTCCTTTATTCTTTTCTTTTACTTTATAATTTTTTTAAGTTGTTTTGGGTTCTTACTCTAAAAGGAGTTTACTTGTTAGTTATGATCCTTGGATTTTTCGAGAAGTTCCTGTTGTATCCTGGAGGACTTGCACAATACACCGTGGATAATTCCTTACGGATAGTGATCACCCACGCCTCAGGAAATCAACATTGTTCGTGTTTTAAAGCTTAATTACTACAATCGTAAGGACTCATGGGTGACAATACGGACAAGAACAAAAACTCTACTCTGAAGACATCAAACAATGTTTCCGCAACGCAAACCATTTTTGTGAAACCATTGGCAAACGTCTCGAAAATTAAAGTCTTTATCGGTCAAAATTTTCGACGCTGGCAAGAATCTGTGTCCACCCTATTGGACATGTATGGAGTCGTTTTTGCACTTACGACTTCTAAACCCGACTCAAGCACGCCTGCGAAAGTTTGGACCCGTGCAGATAAGGTATATTGTCACACCTTACTCAGTGTGTTATCTAACGATTTGTTCGATGTCTATTGCTCTTACAAGGAAGCAAAAGATATTTGGGATTCCTTTATCCTCAAATACACTGTCGAAGACGACATTGGACAAAGGTTTGTGATCAAAAACTACTATCGCTAGGAGATGATTGAAGACAAGGACATAAAAATTCAGATAAACGAGTACTACAAGCGGCTTGAAGATATCAAAGCAAAGAGCATAGCCTTGCTTGATGAATTTGTGTCCGAACTGCTGATCAAAAAGCTTTTGCAATCTTGGACTGATTACAAACAACAACTGAAGCACAGACACAAACAAATGCCACTACCAGATCTGATCACCCACATCATCATTGAAGACACAAAAAAAAGGAGTGTGTTGCTGCAAGGGCCAAAACTTTGTCTTGCAAAGCAAACATGGTAGAAGACAAACCAGCTCAAAAAATGGTACCAGAAAAAACCTGATCACAAAAAGAAATATGATAATAAATTCTCTCGTCCCAATGGAACTAACCACACCTTCAAGAAAAAAGGGAAATTGCTTTGTTTGTGGAAAGCTAGGTCATCATGCACCTCAGTGCAGACACAGGGCCAAAAATGAATATCCTCCTAAGGTAAATCTAGTCGAAATGGAAGATACCATTGTTGCAGTCATTTCAGAAGTAAATCTTGTGACCAATGTGAATAAATGGGTGGTAGACTCTGGGGCTACCAAACACATTTGTACAAAAAAAAATGTGTTTACCTCCTACACAAGTGTGGGGGATGGAGAAGAACAAGTCTATCTCGGTGATTCTAGGACAACTCCTATCCTAAGAAAAGGAAAGGTTTTTCTAAATCTCACATATAAAACTCTGGATTTGAGTGATGTGCTACATGTGTCACCGCTTAGAGTTAATTTGATCTCTATAGCATTGTTAGGCAAGGTTGGGTTTAAAGTTTCATTTGAATTTGACAAGATTGTTATGACAAAAAAACAATTTTTTTTTTTGTGGGGAAGGAATATTATGATCAAATTCCTTTTGTATTGAACATTTCTGAAGTTATTAATGAGCATATATCTTCTGCTTATATTGTTCATTCATATGATGTGTGGCATGCTACATTAGGACATGTGAATTATTCGTATGTTATGGAATTGCAACGACTAGGATTATTCAACATGCATGAAATAGTAAATGTGATATATGTGAAGAATCTAAAATAACGAAGAAAACATGTCATTATGTAGAACATCAAACTGAACTTCTTGGTTTAATTCATACTGATCTTAGAGATTTTAAACAAACCATGTATAAAGGTGGTAAAAATTATTTTGTAACATTTATAGATGATTTTTCTATATACACCAAAGTATACTTAATTAAATATAAGAATGAAGCTTTTGACATGTTCTTAACTTATAAGGTGAAAGTATAAAACCAATTGAATAGAAAAGTTAAAAGAATTAGACCAAATAGAGGTGGTGAATATGTTTTGTTTAATGATTATTGTGTTACCAAATGTATTATTCATGAAGTAACCCCATCGTATTCACCTGATTCCAATGGAGTAGCTGAAAGGAAAAATAGGAATCTTAAAGAAATGATGAATGTCATGCTTATTAGTTCTATGGGGTGAATCTCTGCTTATCGCGTGTTTTTTGCAAAATAGGATACCACATATGAAAGCTGGTAAAACACCCTATGAGTTGTTGAAAGGATATCAACCTAATCCGAAATACGTAAGAGTCTGAGGGTGTTTAACTAAAGTGATGTTACCTGATCCTAAGAAAAGAAAAATAGGCTCTAAAACATCTGATTGTATATTCTTAGGATATATAGAACACAATATTGCCTATAGGTTTCTAGTTCTTAATAGTGATATAATTGAATGTAACACTAGTAGAGACGAAAATGTTGAGTTATTTGAACATATATTTCCTTTGAACGATTTCTATTAACTATGTCAAGTCAGAACGAAATTTGATAGATCCTCTGACAAAACCCCTAGGGAGAAAACTGATTTTAGAAACATCGAGGTAAATGGAACTTAAACCACTTGCAAACAAACAAGTGATGGAAACCCAACCTTTGTGATTGGAGATCCCATGATTAAGGTTCATATGGGTAAAAACAAGTCACTTGTTAGTTCTGCTACCACTAAAATTTATTTAAGATCAATTTTGTCCATTCGTATGATGTGTGTGAAAGTGTTAGATACTGCATTATCGAGAGGATAAACTATGGTTAAAATTCTGAGGTAAAAGAGTTTTAAAGGTTTATAAAGTTTTAATGATTTTCATATCCCTTATGGGTGGTGTATGATTTGCAGCATACACTTAATGAAATCACCTATATAAGTGTCAAGTGGGGTCGCTTGTATAAGATCTTGGCAAGTAAGCACTCATGAATACCGGGCATGCACATTGCCTGGTAAGCGCAACACAGTGATAACAACAAGTATTGTGGGGGTGTATTGTGATTGATAAACCGCTAACACATACTAAGTTTCTTGGTTCATATAGCTTGCTATATTAACTACACTGTGTGTTATGTTCATCAATCTAAGACTGGTTCATATAGCTTGTTATACCAGCTCTGATGCATTACATCTTATATGAACCCAGGATTTTCTTCTTTATTTCTTTCTTTGTCTCCATGTTTTTATCTTTTGGAATATGTGGGGGATTGTTGTAAATCGAACACGAATAGAGATATTGAAAAAGCTAAAGATGTTGCCAAAGATCATCATGTTGCAGAGATTCTTGGAGGACGTTGCAGAGATTCTCAGAGGTTGTGGAAATCCCACAACATTGCAAAAATCCGGTGGAGCTCTTCACTGTTGGGGGATGGGTTTGTATTTGGATCTTTTCCTCAAGATTTGGTCCTTCGTGATCAATGCAGGTCTTCCTCCTTCTCCGGTGGTCGCTCCATTCCGGCGGCCAGGCCCATGGAGTGGTGCCACTAAACTAGGGTTTGAAGTTGCGACAATTTTGGTTTTTTCTATCTATAAATATCGTCTCCCTTTGCTCCGAAAATCAACACACTCACAACTTCCTTTCTTCCTCTCTTCCTCTTCACTACTTTATTATTTCATTTTAATTTATAATTTTTCTGGGTTTTTTGGGTTCTTACTCTAAGAGGAGTTTATTTGCTAGTTCTAATCATCAGAATTGTTCTCGCTGGTTGACTTGCTTGTCGGTTGACTCGAACGGCAGTCTTTGGCCCGCCTGTCTCCACCTGAGAATCAAACTTCCTTTGATTGAAGAACCTCTCACCTGTAAAGACAAAGGGCGCCTTGGCGGTCGTTTGCACTCCGATGCTCAAATTAGTACTGGGAAAAGAAACAGTAAGTGTATAAAGTAGTTTCAGTCTTAGAAACGGTGTACCTTGCTAGAGTTCTTAGCAACCTTCATATAGGTTGTAACTAGGGTTTACTTCTATTTTGTTACCCATGTCTAGGGTTCCTTGGAGAATGTCCCTATGCCGCTATTGCACAATCTTAGCATAATCTGGCACATAGGACTTCCCTTTTCTGGAGTGCAACGACTAACAGAATGGCCGCCAAGGTACCAACTCATGCACCAATGTTGCGGGGCCATCTGTTCTATGGGTGCCCTAAGTATTCACGTACCATGCATGCAGCCTACCCTTTGAAACCCTAACCCTAATGGGCCTTAGCGCCTCCAAGGGTTGTTTACTTGTGTCGCGCCCGAATGCGTTATACACCCCGCATGCATGGATCCCTCGTGACTTAGGCCTTTTCTTAGTATCTGGGAATTAACTTTCATGTCAACTCATTGCTTGTGGGACCCAACTTACGTGACTCATTTTTACTACCTGACACTGATGTTCGATGTCTGAGGTCTTCTCTTGGGTCGATGACCGAGGACTGGTTGGTACAGGAATTTTTCAAGAAGTTCCTATTGTATCTTGGGGGACTTGCGCAATACATCACGGATAAGTGCTTACGAACAGTGATCACCCACGCCTCAGGAAATCAACATTGTTCGTGTTTGAAAGCTTTAATTACTACACCTTCAACTCTCTGATACGATGTGCTAGCTTCTTTTGAGAAACAACCATCAACTTATCTATGAGAAGAAATTGATCATGTGAGATAATTCAACTAAGTAATAACAAAAGGGGAATTTGGGAAAAGGGAACATGTAGCAATATAAGCTTTTAACTCCACTGCTCGGTATTCCAATCTTATGAGAATGGGAGTCTCAAACATAATATCCAAATTCTCTAGCTTTTCCACAACACTCCCGCTTTATGTCATTTAAATCTTCCCATTTTTGAGCAAGTTGGGTATGAGGATGTTGATTCCAATACAAGGGAACCCCTCCAACATACTCGGTTCCTTACGGGATTCACAAACTTTTATGAAGTGACCTTTAAGGTTTTTATAGGACGAGAGGAATAGGGTAAGGAGACCCCTCTCATTAACACTACTCACAGACGACCATAATTAGCAACCGGATTGCTTAGACTTATACTCAAAAAAATAGAAGAAGGTGTTTTGAGTAGGGACGACATCAAAATAAGCACATAAGATATACTCGAACAAAAGCCCAACTATTGGCATGCATATGAGTCAGAGCAACGTTTAACGTTGTTAGAATAATCCAAAGGTAGAAAAACCCTAGTTTTATAAAAATTTGTCATAAATAAAACAAAAGGGTCCTTCTGTGTCCACACTCTTGTCCTTACACATAGGTTCGTCCTTCCCACAAACTTGTATTCTCACATTACTCTCGTCAATTTTACTCAAGGACTGAGACTCCCAAATATCCCTAAGACTTAAAGAAGTGGTGTATATAGATGTTTCCTTTAGAAGATCTTCCCTTGCATAAAGGTACAACACTAAGTAATCCATGGAACAATAAACCCTCGCAAAAACCTAACTCAAGAAAGGGAATTTATAAATGGCAAACAAATGTTTGCAATTCACATATGCACCAAGAACAACCAGCCAAAAAAAGTTTTCTAAATAACAAAAAATTTAGAAAGGAAAGGGCTTTTACGTACCTACGAAGAGACGTGAACAGGGAGAATAAGATACGCCAAGAAGAGGAAGGTGAAGATTTTAGAGAGTGAACTTGGATGCCCAAGAACGTTTTTCCTTTCAAATGAGAAATTTCAAAAAAGTAAATGTGACATTTCGAAAGGGAAAAATAATCAAACCTCTTAACAAGCACCACGTGTAAAAATAATGGTTAAAATTGAAGCGAATGGTGTAATATTAACGCATTAAAACCTTTCTCGCGCAAGTTTAGCCTCTTCACCTGCCTGGCTCGAGACTGGGGGGTTGTATGATGCCAAAATATGTTTAAAGGTATTGATCATTGGATAGTTGACATTTGTACTCCTAAAACCTTGATCGTTGGATGATTGACATGTATACTTCTAGCTGAAAGAAGTAGATGGAATGTATTTTTGATATCTCTTACAAATGTGATTACAGTCTCTATTTATAGATTGTTTTACAACCTAATTAAGGAAAGAAATAATAGGTAATGAAAGCCAGAAATAATGAATGTTTAAAGCTGTACAAACATAGACACAATTTTGAAGATTAGTCAACATGGGAATAGAAGGATAGAATGTGGTCATAAGCTCAATAGGAGTAACACCCTCTAGAACCCGAGAGGGTAATCTATTAATCAAATAAGTTGTAGTCAGGATTGCTTCCCCCCGGTAAGATCTAGGATTGGAAAAGTAAAGCTCTAGTAACTTCAAGGAGATGACGATTTTTCCTTTCAGTAACTCCATTTTGTTGAGGAGTGTCCACACAGGTTAATTCATGAACAACTTCATTTTCCTGAAGGAACTTGGAAAGGTTTTGGTTCACATATTCTCTTCCATTGTCAGAACACAATCTCTTAATTGGACTTTCAAATTGTGTTTGAATCATTCTGTAAAACTTTACAAACAGGTGAAAAACTCAAGACTTATCTTTCATGAGAAATATTCAGGTAACCCGAATACAATCATCAATAAATGAAACAAACCATTTTGCACCCGAGATATTAGGAATAGGTGAAGGTCCCCATACATCTGAATGAATAAGATCAAAAAAGGTTTAGAACTTCTATTACCATTGGGAAGAAAAGTTGTCTGATGGTGTTTAGCAAATTGACAAACATTACATTGAAAAGACTCAACAGACACTTTTGTAAATAAAACAAGAAATAAGGACTTTAGGGTACTAAATGGAGGATGACCAAGACATCTGTGTTGAAGTCATATCTGAGAGGATGACCAAGATTCACGACCTTGTTGAAAATTTGAAGTGTGTGCCTGTAGTCTAACACACTTTTTATTTTCTTCATGATGTAAATAATATAACTCGCCCTGTTCTTTAGCAATTCCAATAGTCTTCCCCGTAGCAAGATCCTGAAAAACACAATGGGAAGGAAAAAATACCACTGCACAATTTAAATATTGGGTAAGCTTTTGAATAGACAAGAGGTTATTGGATAGTTTAGGAACATGAAGCACATTTTTTAAAGGAAATGAAGGTTAAAGGTGAATGTTACCACGACCAGTAACGGGGGTATTGGAACCATTAGCAATAGTAATATATTGGTTACCAGATAAAGCAGTGTAGGATGAAAAAGAAAAGGAATAAAGTGTCATATGATCAGTAGCACCAGAGTCTATAATTCAGATATTTTCAGTACTAGAAGCATTAAAGGATAAGAAACTAGAACTCTTACCACTCATAGTGAAGGAACAATAGCTAGATGTCTTACTAAGGGAGTCCATGAGACCTCAAAACCAACTAAGTTTTGCATATTGGCAAAATTTGGTCCTGTTCACACAAAAAAAAACTCGCCAGAAAAATTTTCAGGTGGCGGTTTTCAGTGATCGGCGGTGGTGTTCGGCAGCGGTGGTCGCTGGCGGTCAATGGCGGTGGCAATAAGGTCAATGGTGCAAGGTGGTGGTCGATGGAGAAAAAGATAAGGAAAAAAAGTTGCAGCAATTAAGGCTGTCCAAAAAAAATAATTGCAGCAATGAAGGCTGCCCAGAAAAAAAGTTGCAACAATGAAGACTGCTAAAAAAATATTGCAGAAGCAGAGTCTCCTAGATCAAGAGCTCTGATACCAAGTTGAAAGAAATAGATGGAATGTATTTCTGATATCTCTTACAAATGTGATTACAGTCTTTGTTTATAGATTTTTTACAACCTAATTAAGGAAAGAAATAATAAGTAATGAAAGTCATAAATAATTGGTGTTTAAAGCTGTACAAATCAAATCAAATCAAATCACTAACAAATCTATCCTAATAAATATAGAATGAAATTTGCACTTAATTACAGCATAATTATCCTGATTATGCAACACTTCTAAAGATAAACACGTATTTTGTATTCGAGTCGAAAAAGACCCCTCCAATCGGTAGGTGAACGTCTATGATATTTTATCCATGGACGATTCCCCTGGTTGATATACAAATATCTACAATAGGATCGAGTTAGAGAGTGTTTTGAGGGTTGGACGGAAACTCAATCACGAATATGACGTGTAAGACTCCAAATAATTAACTAATAAATATGACAATTTAAAGACCGCAATCCATATCGTTACTTAGAAAAATTATCTAGTTAACTTATTTTGCCCCATTAACCCCAAAGTAAGGCTGAGAAAGTCAGGAGGTTAAAATAAACTCTCCCCAATTTCAGGGAGGATATTTTGTCAATTTGTATTTTCTACCCAAAACTCTTTAATGAACTTTCTACCCGAAACTCCTTAATATAAATGCGAAGGGAAGAGTGTTTAATGGAAAGGGCGGTTCTTTTTTCTTGCTTAATATAGAGAAAATTAGAGAGAGATAAGAGTTAAGAGTATGAGATAAGATAGATTGTACTTCTGGAAGAGTGGATATTTATAGGTTGATCAGGTGGGTATCCTTTGAGTGGACTATTATGAATCATTTGGATTAGCCATATAACTGCTATTTATTGTTTTATAAATAGTCTCATTTAAGGTTGATTAATTAGGTCATTTTATTTACAATACTCGAAAGTTATGTGGTCACCCGAGTTATTGGTCGTTATCGACCAGGTTCATCTTCACCTGTCGGGGTTGTGTAATGTCAAAATGCGTCTAGAAGCAGTTGGATAGTTGACACTTGTAGTCCTAAATATAAGACCTTGATTGTTGGATGATTGACACCTGTACTTCTTCTAAAGGTAAAAGTAATTTATATTGGAGCCGAAGAAGACCCCTTCAATTGATAGGTGAACGTATGTAATATTCGATCCATGGACGATTCCCCTGATCGATGTACAAACGTCTACAATAGGATCGAGTAAGAGAATGTCTTGAGGATTAGACGAAAAACCAACCACAAATATGATGTGTAAGACTCCAAATAATTAACCAGTAAATATGACAAGTAAAAGAGAGGGAGGTTCTTTTTTCTTGCTTAATATAGAGAACATTGGAGAGGTAAGAAATTCAGTAAAATGGAGGAACTGATTATTGGTTTGGAGAGGGGGTTTTATTGATTAAAATCTCCAGCCAAAACATAAATCAATCACATAAATAAGCAATTCAGAATTTAATCTCTCCTTATTGTACGATACACGCAGCGACTTAGCATTATTTATTATATGCAGGCCATTTCCACCATCTCGTTTTTCAGTACTCGGTGTTTTTGTTCTGTTAAACCTAGAGTATATATACCTTGCTTTTTTACAGTGCTAGCGAAGAAATGTAACAGAAAAAAGGGTGCAATCTATTCATTCACTGTTCATCCAGACATCCTTCAGAAGTTCAAATCTAATGGAAGATTCATCGCGACTCTCTTTCCACTTGCAATTGGACTTTGTTGATGGTGGTGCGGAGGAGCCATTATTCAATATCAAAGATAATGGATAGTTTAGTTCATCGAGTTCATCATCACTGGTGTATGACTTCCTAACAACGGAAGATTTGCTTCTTCTAAGCTGAGATTCACTTCCAATCTCCCCCGTAATGCTAGTAATGGTAGTTGCTGGTGGAGGTGAATATGCAATGGGAGCTGCATTGCATGGGAAATCGTTGATGGACTCATTTCCATCATCAATATCATCCTGCTTCAAATTAAAAGCACATATAGAGACCATAAGACAAATTTGAAGTTCTTAATCAATTAATCATAAAACATCAAATAAACAACCATGTACATATCATGAGATGTCAATTTCATTTACCCATTGTTTTCATGAGGCATGTATGAAGTATAAAACTATAAATCCTATATTACTCAGATGTAAGAAAAAAGTTGGTCATGTAAGCAAATTTCGATTCTTTAAACCTTATTTAATGATACTATTTCAAACCTAAACATTTTCAATAAATACAATTTGAGGGTAATTTAGGAAAAATATTTCTTTATTGTATGAACACAAGAAGATTAAACTTAACTACGACACTAAACTAGTGTGAGAGTCGGATGTAGTAATAAATAACGAAAACAAAAAGACGACTGCAAATTTATTTATCTAACCTGTGAGTCCAGAGCTTCAAAAACATGATCAGGAATTGGATCAGGACAAAACTCATCTGGGACAAAATTGTCTAGTATCCTCCTGATTAGAGGTGCAGTAAACATTGGGCACACCTTCACAAACAAGGATGAAAGAACGATTAAGGGGAAGAAACACGTAGCAAGTTAATTAAATGGCGAAAAACAAGTTCATTGGCTAACCTCTTTCCTAATGGATGCACTTAAGAGCATATCCTTAGGAAGCATCAGGAGGTCACTTAATGCATTAAGAAGATGGAAGGATTTGAAGGATGTATTTTGACTTCCATCATTGCTGCCAAGGTCATCACCATCTCTATCAAGTGAATCATCATCATCCAGACCAAATAGGTCGGTCAGCCATCTAGACCAGTTCCCGATCTGAGAAATCCAGAACGCAAATGAAATAACTAATCAGTCAAGACAACTTATCTCCAGTGACATTCTATTAAACATATGCATTCAAATCATCCTTTATTTTTCATTTTTGCTGAAAAGCAGTTAACCTCTAAAAGCTTAATATCTTAGTGGTTAACTCCAGGCCAAAAAGTCATACTCCTGGCCCACTTTTAGAGCTACATTCAAGAAACAGATATTAGCAGAAAGGAAAGTAAACCAAACCTATGACAGTAGGTTGCAGTTACATTCATTAGTACAGAGCCAAATGTTCTAGTTCAGATAAAAACCTTCTGAGATCAGACTCAGACACGCTTCTTAAATAGTATGTTCGTGTTGGACCCACGGATCGAACACTGACACACGTACAACACGTATCGATGAAGTGTCCAATTCAAAAAAAGAATGGGTTTCTAACAATTCTAACATGGTTCCAACATAATTTTAAAATGGACAAATACAGTGATTTTCTAAAAACACAAACTCATTGTATAAGTTTTTATTATGATTATAGAAATAAGGAACAAATCTCAGTCACGGAAAAAACTCAGCCGTATTTGTTCACATAAATCATAATTGTCAATTTATATAATTCATAATGATATAATATATAGATTTATGTCGTGTTTTATATTTTGGAGATTACACAAGTGTCCATGTAGTATACAGTGTCCATGTCAGTGTATGTGCTACATAGGATAAGAGATGTTACCGCTGTTTTTAGCTGTGCACCAGATCCAAAGCTTGATTTACCAGGTGGAATGGGGAGAACCCTGGGATCACTGATGGGATCAGATACAGGATCGGTTGGAATATCATCATTAGATTCCCGAAGAATGGCATTGAACATGGCAACATCCAATCTTGCCACACACTGCTCCATTATCTAGAATAAGTAAAAACAGAATGCAGTCTGATGTCAATTTTGCCACATATTCTGACAACGTAGATACATAGATTGGTATATTCAAATTAGTTTGTTGGGGAAGTTGGGGGATTCACATCCCAGGGGAGTAGTAAATATTTGGCTTCAGCTTAAGCAATTTGCAGAAACCATTATTTTCTCCCCCTTTTTCTCCAGTAGGAGGCACTAAGCTCCAGTGAAAAATACATGCACTCATTATTCTTTGTTTACATAATCATCCATTTCAAAGCTCCTCAGGTACCCATGCAGACTAAACATACAGATAAATGACAATTGAGGGAAAATACAAAAAGGTACTAAGAGTACCTTTACCCTAAAAACATTGAAGGAAAGGAAGAGGGAAATGGGTAGATATATACTAACCAATCTAGGCAGCACAGACAAACAACCACACTCATGCCCTCCAGCTCGGATAGGACATAGCCTTTCACAGGCTTCTCTAAAAGCATTCTTCCAAATATCTAGCGATAAATTTCCCTGCTCTTGGTCACATGAGCCAGACATACTTTTATAGTTTTTTGAAGAATCTTTACGATTGACCTTTGCATCAGAAAGATGCATACATGGAGTCAAAGACTGGGACACAGAGAAAGAATGATCCATGTTAGAAGCCAATGGGACTATTTTATATTTATAATGAGCTTGAGCTCATATGGGGACTTAAGACTTTTGTATGAGATGAAAGCCTTACCTGCCACCAAATAGATTCCACAATGCGAGAAAAGATCCAAGCTTCTACCTTTTCCAATGCTGAGGTGAACACATTTAGGTCATCCCACTTACCTATACCCCCATTCTCAAAAGCTGTATAATCGTTTTTCCTAGGAGAGAACCCCCTCCATATTAGATGTTGTGTTACATTTCCAACTTTGGCCTCTCCATTCTTCCTTGTTCTAGATCCAGAAGGATTAGATGGTGTCATGTTTTTGGTAGTTTTGCTTATAATTGTTCTCAGCACAATAGAATTAGACAGCCAAAATGTCAACCTGCATCCAGATACAAGAAGAGATTAATTGCCCTGGCAGTCAGCACAGTTTCTGATGAAAATGAAACTTCCAATTTAGGCAGTAATAATTAAATACCTCAAATATCTAATCTGATGATCCAATTAGCTCAGTTTCATGAAGTATATCCATATTATCTTTCACATAATGTTGTATTATCTTTCTTTTTTTATTGCGACTAGAATAAGTTTGATTTCATTTCAAACAGAGCAGTGTATGTGTAATTAATTGTTAGGCGGTTCTTCATGCCAAATAAAGTTTCTTGCCTTCAGAGTTAATTAATTAAATTAAAGACAGTTACTTTAATTAGAAACAAATCCCAAACTTCTCACGATGAAGCCACCTGTGATTAAAATATTATGTTGACTAGTGATAGGAAAATGGATAAATATACTTGAAATAAAATGAAGTAACCATTATACCCAAAATAAGGCAGTAACTAATATAACTCAAGCTTACCTTGGGACATCATTTCCACATGCCTTTGCAACAAGGACTAATCCTGAAACAGCACTTTTAGCAGCCCCAGCCCTTCTTGCCTCAATATTTTCTTTACAAGCATGAAGGTACAGCCTGGAAAGGCGCCGAGCTGGGGCATGAACCTTACTCATTGAGCTTCCATGTTCGGCAACTACTGAAAATAAAGCAGCCTCAATAGCAGCAGCTTCTCTTAACTCTCCTTCAAGCATCTTTATCTTGTTTTCCATGTGTTCAATCTTGCTGTCTAAAATGACCTTTTTAGCTTCCCTTGGATAAACCTTGGCCTCTTTTCTGTCACTGCTTTGAATGTTCCCTCCATTATTTTGGACATCTCCATTAACACCATTTTCCTTTACCTCAGTGAGATGATTGTTACCAAGTGACCCAATACTCCTAACCGAGTCTGATGATGATGACCTTACAGACTTAACATGCTTTAATCTTTCGTTTTTCAGAAAATTGCATTTCAAACCATTATCTGACCCACCTGAAGAATATAAATTGCTACTCAATAAAGCTTGATCTTTTGCATATTGCATCACTGATTCATCTTCAACAAGATACAGCTTATCAAAATGCAACATTTCATTTCCATGCTTATCCTCAATGGAACCCCCCTCCTGCACAAGACTTTTATCAACTTCCTCACATATCTCACTTAAGTTGTCTTTGGTTTCCAAACCAATGCTTGGATTCTTGTCGAGGTAATCACTACCTAGAGATGTAGTGGTTCTAGAATAGATGTCAAAATCACTTTCATTACTGTTTAGTTGAACAACTGTACCCATTTCTCTAGAATTGGCAACTTTTTCACAACCCTCCTGATCCAAATTTTCATGCTCACTGCTTCTGAACCTGCTCTTAGAATTTTCCTCTAAGGCTGGGGGAGAAGAATCAGCATTCAAAGAAGCAACCTGCTTTGGGGTAGTCACTGATCTATACTGGGGAATGCTTGTAATAGAGGCATGACCATTTACTGGACTCTCAACTTCAGAGAACACATCCATGGAAGACACATAGGAAGAATTCCTCTCCAGTCTCTCATATGCATCTTGCTCCATCACATTCAACTTCTCAACTCTTGTCTCTGAGGCCAATGGGTGATACCCCTTGTCATTCCTACCACTGTTTTGAGCTGATCCATTTGGTCCATTCTGCAATTCAGCAGCAATTAATACATGGCTTCACGAGAATCTTCTTTATATATCATTATATTTAGATATGCCCAACATACAGAAAGGAGGCATCATTATATTATAACCCTTATTAGCAAAATAACAATTACTAAATAGCTTAACAAGATTTTTCTCAATGTTACATTATGTTTAGATATATACCCAGCAAGAAGAATGACAGCACTACCATTCCCATTATACCAAAAAGAGAAATGTGTAGTGAAACATGTAATTAGATAAGGATAGGAAACTGAGATTTTAAAGGAATCACTCTAGAAATCCTCATACTTCCATTGTTATAGGACCAACAGTGCAAGATGATCAACAAAATGAAATGACAAACAGTAAAGACTGGATAAGCAGCACTGCCCCGGGTGCTGCAACCTTCCTGCAACCAAAATCACTCAATCCATGCCAGCGATATATTTGTTCTTGTCATTTAACTAACTCACATAATTTGCCTCCATATCTTTTTTCCACTAACACAATCTGTTATAGCTTATAACAAATGAAAATTAATCCCTACTCTTTCTCCTGTTCCCATGTACTTTCTTCATATCCTTATATGTGGGTAATTGGAAATACAACAAATAGGATTCTTGATTTCCTTGCACAATTTCTTTTGAAAGGGTCCAGTCAAGCATTTGATGACAAGTTTTATACCTTTGTCAACAAGTGCAAAACATCTAAACATTGCAATGACTGCATTTTGTCCTATTTCAAAATAGTATATTAATGGAATATTGCTGAGGACAACATAAATTACCAGACACTAACATGGTTAGAAAAAAAAAAGAAATGTACATTGCTAAAAATAAGAGAATAGAATGTGAGGAAATACCTCTTCTTGCTCGGGAGGCATACATGCGCTAGACTCAGAGGAAGTAGTGACTGCAGCCACAGACGAATGAGAGGAAACATCATCATCACTAAAAGAAGCAATCTCAGCTTCCTCAGCATACTCTCCATTCATCAATGCTGATACAGATTCATTGCCGTTATTGTCCTTTGGCACCCCCTTTGACAAGCTGTCTTTCAAAGAGGATTTAGGGTAACTCTTTTCAACAGGCTCAATTTGAATGAACAAAAGTGGCTGATCCGTGTTTCTGTAATTCCTCTGGCAGTTCAATGGCGTACGAATACTCAAAGTCTCTCTAAGTACACCACAATCTGCCAAGTCTATGATGGCAGTTCCCAGCAACTGCCCTTTAACAGTCTTGTCTCTTCGAGTCTCGTACAAGTGGAACTCCAAGCAATTCTTTTGGAACACCTCAGCAGTACTATTTCTGATAGACATATCCCTTGACAGAGTTACAGGAAGCTTAAATGATTCATTAAACTCAAGCTTTCCTTCACCAGCAACAGAACTAGGACTGGGAGAAAGGGAAACAATACCAGTAGACCCTGAAGCACGTTCCCCATTCTCCCATTGTATCAATACAGAACGAAGCAATCTCAGAGATTGCGATGGGGGCCAAGGCTTGATCTCCTGAATGTGAATTAGGTATTCCATATGAACAGCACCACCACTTCTCCTGTTCTTTCCTTTCATTGCTGCGGCAAATATAAGGGTCTTTTCAAAGCAAAACTTCTTAAATGCAGTTGAATATGTAGTTGAACAATCACAACTCACAAACCCTCTGAAGTGAAACAGACAGCAATAAATCCGATTTAGATTTGCATTTTACCAACAATCCTAGTCAGATAACAATAAGTGGTTTTTGAACTCACTAATTATGAAGTATAGTTGACTCAATAAGGGGAACAAAACAAAAGGAAAGTTGGAGAAACACAAAAAAAAAAAAATTAACTTTGCCAGTGAAGCAGCCACCTAACATTTGGTGGTTATCTTCAACAAACTTCCTACACTGAAGATACAATGTAAGGACAGGACCATTAAACTATTTAAGACTCAAAATTTAACTTCACTTAAAGCAAATTTGGTGCAGATAAATTGAAACCAACCACGAGAGACCAAAAAAGCACAAAACCTTGGACATAAACAGAAAGACTCAGATCAAGCAAGTGCTGGAGAAACCCCAGTAACAAAGCTCAAAACTTGAAGGCAAACCCCAAGTAGAAAAATGATAATGTAGAATATGGTGTCAGGTTAAATACAGAAGCAAAAGTAATGGCAAGTGAACTAAGAGAATGCTTGAAATGTAAGAAGAGTGAGTACCGGGGAAAGCAGTGGCTGGTAAAATCAGAAAGCTGCGATAACAAGCTGGAACCACAAGAGGGTCACCACCATATCTATGGGAGAGTCTCTACAAGTGAATCGAAATGAAGAAATGTCCTAAAAAAGATAAAATAATTTTTCATTTCTAGAAGAAGAACATTCCTATATGAAGCATGAACAGAAAAAGCGCAGATTTTTCACAATAAATAAAATTATTATACTCACTACACCTACTACTTAAAAAATCAACCTTAAATCTTATTTTAAAAAGAATACGTAAATAGAGTAAACTCTGTGCTCTTTTTGTAATTACATTATAATTTTTTAATCCTTCTAATTAATTTTTAAAACTTTGTAATAATAATATACTTTTACCTCGGTCCAAGTAAATTATTTATAACAACGTATAATAATGAGATATTCCCATGTTATGTATATATTTAATATTTTTATTTTACACTAATTGTATTTTAAATTTTAACATTATTATTATGTTATAAACAAAGTAATAAAAAATAATTATAAATTCTCTATTTCCTTGAAGTAATTGCAGATCACTATTTCATATTATAATTACACTTTTTGGTTTTCTTTTATGAAACCTACTATATATATTATTTTAATTCATATTATAAATATATAAAGTAAATATATAGCACCATGTTTACGATCTTTATATACATTTTCTTTTTCATTTTGATTTGATATTTGTGTCGTTGTTGTTATGCGTTCACACTTTCTTGGTATTGGGAGTATGAAAATATAGAACCATAGATAATATTATCATAGTCATAAAAGGAAAAGTTGCTAATTTTGTAAGGGTGGTTAATTATTATTTTTATTAAAACTACACGTGCATATCATGAAAAATAAAAGAGCATAAAAAGAAAAAGAAACATGAGATTAGACTAAATTACAAAGAAAAAAATCTCAATAAAGACCTAAGCGTTGAAAGTTTAATAAAAAGAATTAAGAAAGCGAAAAAAATAATATTTTCTAAAACATATTTAACATTAATTCGTTGTTTAATATAATATAATGATTTATGAGAATTGATACTCGAAAAAAAGTGTGTACGGAGTGACCCCTTACCACTTCAGGTGGAGATGAATAATGTAATGTAGAAACGACGTCGGTTCACAGAAAACAATCATGACGCGGGTGACTCAATCTGATGGGATGCTTGGCAGAAAATTTAGACCTCGTAAAATAATAAAAACAGTGAAAAAGTTCGTCACGCGCATTGAGGAGCGTGTAACACATTTTAGGTATTGGAGGAAATCAACATCTTCTCCTATTTTATATTTATTTTAATATAAAATTATATGCTGTTGAATCATGTTAAATAATTTAAAATTAATTTTAATACATTTTAAAACAAGTAGACCTTCAAAATCGATTTTTTTTACAATAATCTGTCCTTTTTATCTCTGTTTTAAAATTATCATTTAAAAATAAAAAAATACTAATTTTATATCTTAATGAAACAGTTATGATACTTATTTACATCATAACTAAAAGTGTAATTAAAAAGATAATTAACGTTATCTTAAATTTAAAATTAATAAATAAAGAAAATAGGTTTTTTAAATTGATAGTTATAAAATAACGAGTGAGTATTATATAATTCTATCATATAACTTGGTTTTATATGTATTTTTTATTATTTTCAAACTGTAAAATAAAATAAAAAAATTAATTTAAACTTAAATATTAAATTAAAACAAGGTCAACTTTTTTTAATATATTTTTATTGATAAAAAAATCGAATATACTAAAATTCAAAAAAAGTCGTTAAATAAAGATGGATCCACAAAGATCTATTGTGTTTAAAAAAATTAATCAATAAAAGTTATATTAAAAATATATTGTCAATATTTTTTTTAAGTTAGAGTGTATTTGAAATATATGTGAAAATTAAATTACAGTTTATTATCATATAATTAATTATAATTATAACTTTTTTAGGTATATTTATTAAAAAATTATTTTAAAATAATTAATTTGATCAGAAAGTCATCATTCATCTAAAACAAAGTACCTATAAAATTAAAAAGAAATAATGTTGAAAAATAATGATAAGTTATAACTTTTCAGATTAAGAAAAGTTTACCTCAACAAGAGAAATTATAATTTTATTTATTATCATAAATAGAGTTAATTTTACAAACATTTATTTTCCAAAATAAATAGATGAAAATGTTTAAAAAATAGTTAAAAGTGATGGAAGAATGCAGGAGGCGCGTGAATGACGAACGACGGTAACGCGATGTGGCATACATCATATTCAGTCTGGGCTGGCTCACCGACAGAAACAGTTGTCAACAATAATGTTAATATGTCTTCACCAAAATAAAATGTTAATATCACCTACACTTTATAACATAGTCCCACTGAAATAACTACATTACTAATGTACCTTTTTCAATCCCAACATCAAAATTAAATATAAAACCTTTTTTAGTTAAAACAATATTAACTTAAGTGGGTCTGTGAGTTGTTTTTTCTTACAGGACAATTAATATTAGTTGTAAGATACACATTTACATTACTCTAATCATTCATCATAAATCATACCACATATCATAATATATAATATATAAGTGTATACATATAATTTACATATTTATAATATTATATTATAAAATATTCTTCCTTTATATAAGAATTTCTAAATATATATATCATAAAAGATTTTTAATACTTTCTCTATTAACTCTTCATCTTCTTAATTGTTGAGATTTATTAACTATAGTATATGATTAGGTGTAAAACACGTCATCATAGATTTTAAAAAATATTTCAATAGAAGAAAATAAGGTAGGCTGGTATTTTTTAAATTTTTAATGGATTTTTATAATTAATAATCATTCAATAATATTCTTATATCTCTTAATTTATGTTGCATGAATCATCACAATTAAGTGAATAAATCATAACATTTCATGTACTACACAATTAAATGTCTACAACTACCATATATTCAACATAACTCATGTCAGAAATCTACTAACATTCTTGACTCTACTTCTGAAAGATCAGTATATTGAAATTAGACTCAGAGATATGCACCTGCAATATTATCATGTTCTCATCATGACATAGTCTCTCACTCAGGAAATTCATCCTTATATAATACGGGAAAATTCATGTGACCCATCTGATTAGTTATCTTTCAAACCTCATACTCATTCATATGAACCTCATTCGACTATCACCACCTGATACTCTTCATCTATACGATTCAAAGATACGAGTAGCGTCAAAATCGTTCATTTCCCAAAGTCTCACAAATCAATACGCTTTCATCACATTCTCAACACAATATTACCTTTCTTGAAAATAATATTGTGTGATCACACTTTCACTTGATTCATCAATCATTTCACACATCAATACATCATTTAATCACACATAAGAGTCATATAATTACTCTTGCAAGTAAATGACTTTAATTTCACAAAATTCATGTAAAATTTATATATTGTTTGGAGTGAGGTGTGAGTGAAAAAAAATAGATAAGGAAAAACAGTAAAAAGTGAAGTTGTTTAAAGAGAAGAAATTGAAATATGATGAGAAATTAGTAGAAAGTTTATACTATACTAGATTTGATTGATATGACAAAAATATGAATTGAGTAATACCATAAGTTACAAAAATACTTTTGGTTTAATTTTAATAAGAATTAGTATAAATTAAGATTAAAAGATAATTAATTATGAAATAATTTTTTTATAAAATTAGAAATAAAACTTAAAACTTATTTAATTTTTTAAATTGAATATATTTAAATAGTTAATTGTAAATCATGTTCATGTTTTTTTACACACCAATTAAAAATTTCAAAATAAAATATATACTTATCCATACTAGATATTAAAGGTATTGCATGGTTATATTTATTAAAGGTGATATATATATATATATATATATATATATATCATTAATATAATAGTTGAATATATTAGCATTTGATCATGATTTCATAAATGATTTTTTATATTAAGATAATATTATTTTTATAATGTGAAATAGATGTTGGACTTGAAGAGTAGATTCAAGTCTCCAATGATGTTTTGATTATGATGTTGGAAGATAAAGATGTTAGAAGATGTTTTGAGAGTTTTAAGTTTTCATTGAATATTGTTGATTCTTTCACAAGGTATTTAAAATGTTTAATTTAACACAAAATCTATATTAAGTCTAATTAAATTAATATTATTTTTATAAAGTTAAAAAATGTGAGAAAAAATCTTATGACTTTGTTAATTGATTAAGTTTTTAAGTAATCAATTAACTTATTTTTCTGAATTAAATGCAAAGTTGAATAATCAATTAATGCATTCCATAATCGATTAAAACAGAGAGTATTGTAATTGTTTTTCAAATTTAAGCAAGAATACTCTATTATTATATTGAAATAATCAATAATCAATTAAATACATTTGAATCTTTTTTAACTCAACGTTTTATGAACTCTATAAATAATTTTTTGGTCTCACTCATTTATAACTAATACTACTATGAAACATGAATTCTTTTGAGATCATTTGAGTTATTTTCAATTGACAATAGTGCTTTCAAATTTAAGAATAAAAAAATTGTGTTGTACTGATTGAATTAACCTACTATTGTGCTTCTGATGTGAATTTCTGGTACATTCTTTCCTTTTTCTTATTGTTGGAGGGTGTTCTAGTGTATATCCTCTTGTGTGATCATGGTTTCATTTGGTTTGTATCCTCTTGGAACTTTCCAAGGATTGAACATATCTTCTTGAGTTTGTTCAAGATTTGATATTGTGGTGTTTTGTTATTTTGTGTTTGTAATTGTTCTTATATGCTTGTATAAACTCTTGACGATGGTGAAATTAAGTTATTCTAAGATTGAATAACTAAGACTAGATGTAGGATCATTTGTGATCTAAACTAGTATAAATATTTTGTGTAGTCTTTCTCTTTCATTTTCTTCTTTATTTTGTTATATTAAGGAATCTTTTATCAATTATGATTCTCAAATTAATTGTATTTTGTTTTTCAACTTGAATCAATTTTAAAAGAACTTGAAGAAAGGATAAATCTCTTAACAAAAATTAAAATCAATTCATGTAACACCCCAAAATTATCCTACGCACTACACTATAAACCCATTAAAGGAACTGCGAACAACTTATAGTAATTCAAAATATAAATTTAAACATATACATCATATAAGTATAAATACAAATAATAACAAAAGGAGGATAAAAAAAATTATTTCTTTTCGGATGTTGCTCCTGCACCTGTAAATATATATACCTATAGTACACTCATCACAGTTCGTAATACAAACACATACAAGGTAAACTATTGAAATAATTTTCTAACATACATAAATATATATAAAAAGAAACAATTAGATTAGTAATTAATAAACAAATCAAGTTTCTTTTTCAATCAAACGTAAAATAAAAAATCCATGTTCGAACCACAATAATCCAATTTCATTCCAATACCAATATATAACAATCATATAGATCACACATGGATCTATACTCAAGAACATTCAACAACCATATAGACCACACATAAATTTATACATTAAGGATATTAAACAAACATAATATCAACTAACGTCTTCCAAAAGACTTTTATCAAGTAATCCCTACCAGAGACTAATATTTGATCCAATACCCAAAACATAGATTTACAAGCGAATCTAAGAGTAAGAATTATGGTAAGTTCAAGACATCCAATACCATGTGTCTACAACGGGCCAGGATGTGTAATGAACTCTCTCGTCAGCTTGTCACCACCCGATGTTATAACATAGGAATCAATACATAATACAAAAATCAAACAAATATTCATACATTATCCTAGATGTATGGTCTCAATTTCATACAAATCTCATCATTATCATACAATACACATCATTTAAAAATTTCACAATTCAATTGAATATTCAAACTAATATTCACTTTATATTTATAAAAGCTTTCATACGTAATCAAATTCATTGAAGAGACAAGAATAAAAGAAAATAAAGAAAGAAAAAAGTTTTTTTACAGCTTGAGTGAGAATATTTTACCTTAAACAAGAATGAGCTCACTTGAGTAAGATTATTTTAGCTCGAGTGAGAATTTGGCCCAGAGGGTTAATTTTTTAGTGTTGTTTTCACTTGCAACAATACGCCCCATTTTTAAAGTTGTATCCAAAACCATCAAATGCAACAATCTAACACAAAAGTGATAGCACACAACAAATTCCATTCATTCAACTACACAAATTTCATTTCACACTCAAACATTTAAAAACATATTCAACAACACACAACCTCACATAAAACATCAAACTATAATCAAAACTCATTTATACTTTAACATGCATAATCTAGTTACTATATTAGTTTCTATCTAAATTAGTTGTCCTAAGATTCTATAAAAAAAAAACATAAGTAATTTATCTTATATGTAATTTCTTATTCCAAGGAAATGTCAGGCTCAAATAGGGGAGTCAACCCAAAATCTAGAAACCTAGAATAAAGTATCCAAACAACACCAAATTTTAGTATAAACTTAACCAAGTTGAGATGAACACTTTTCTTAATTGTCCACACTAAAATTGATGACAAAATCATAAGAAAAAGAAGGGGACAAGAAATCTTTAAAGTAAACATGAACTTACTTTGTTTGAAAATCTGATATAATAGAAATGATCCCTAATTCCTTAGTTATTGGAGGGTGTGATCAAATTTTAAAAGACATAAAATATCGAGGAAGAAAATTAGAGAGAAGAAAGAGAGAAAAAAGAAAGAAATGTATGAGTGAGAAAAATGGGGTGTAGGTAGGCAGTGTTCCAATTCATCTCGTCTTTATTTAGTTAAGTCATTTATTCTTTTTATAAGAATAGATGAATGGATAATGATTTTGAAATTATAATTTGAAGTATTGTATAAAATATTCTCACATTACATAAAACCAATTTTTTTAAGAAGTGATTAATTGATTATACCTTTAAACATAATCCATAACAAAATGATTAAGATAAACCTAAACCATAAACCCTACAAATTTTTAACATAGAAAATTAAAATGTAAAATAATTAAGTATCCACTAAAGTATACACCTAAATAAATACGTGTTCGTCTCATTACACATCAATTAATATTTTTAAAATGTCAAAAATTATGAATTTATTCAATTTTTTTTTTCATCACTTCAACTTACTATGGAAGAACCAATAATCCAGTGTTCCATCCTTACTTTTTCTCGCAAATTTGCGAATATATAAATGGAAACAGTCAACATTTCTTTTGAAAAATCAAGTGTACAAATATTAGTTCATAGAAATCAAATCATGTAACTTGATGGTAATATATGCTTTTTTTCTTATAAATGTAATTTGAATTAGTGTTTGCGCTCCAAAATTTCATGAAATTTTATGTTTTAAGTATTTCCTGTTTGTTGACAGAAAGTAATTCTTTATTAACTGCTGATAATGTAACATGTATCTCTTTTTATTCAGAAATATCATGTAAAAAGTATGTTAAGTCATAGCTAATGGTGACAGACTTATTATTTTTTAATTTACAAAGACCAAATTTCGTAATAAAGTATTTGGAGGACAATTTTTTTATGTAAATATATGTACTTTTTTTGACAAATATATGTATATTTGACTAAGATGAACAATTTGTTTTCTTGAACAACAATTTTTTTAATTAGTTCGTGTTCATGTAGAACTGAATGTCTACGTGATGTTTTTTTTTTCTTGATTTTCGGTGTCTTGGTGTTTCAGTCTTTAGTGTTTTGCTCTCTCAGTTTACAATGTCTCGATTTTTCAGTCTTTGATATCTCAAGCTTTTGCAGTAGAATTATTTTAATTATATTTCAACACTTAAAGTTAGTTTTGATATAAGTAAATAATATATATATATATATATATATATATATAAAAGAGTAAAATGTCACATATTTATTATTTTTTAACCTTTATCCATTCATAATATTCGTTGGTAACTAACATTATTTATCGATAAATTTCGCCGCTAAATTCTAAAAGATTAACAATAATTATAGTAATATTATTAATAATTTAAATATAATATTAATAATTAAAATATAATATTAATATTACAAAATAGAATAGAGATGAACAAAAGGGAACATAAATGAACAAAAGAGTAAACTGAAGACAAAGGATATGAGAAATGAATATTTTTTCTTTCTTATTATTCAAATCAAAACAAATGGTCTGAATATATACAAGTAGTACACTCATTCTAGGGTTTAACTAAAGAAGGAAATAATCAATATTAAATAGTAGAATCATAACACACAAAGATAAAATAAAGGTTATTCCCTTCTATAAAGAGAAATAACTGATAATTAGAAAAGACTCCCAATTAATATTTAGGATACTTCTGTAACTCTGGTATCCGTATCCTTTAATACCCCGCCACAAGCTGGAGAGCAAATATGATGAGACCCAACTTGGAACAAATATTCTTAAAAGATTGAGGACTTAAAGCTTTGGTATAAATATCAGCCAGTTGGTCTGTGGTGGAAATGGGAAGCAAATGGATGAGACCCTTCTTTAATTTTTCTCTGACCACGTGACAATCTATTTCTATATGTTTTGTACGCTCGTGAAATACTAGATTTGCTGTAATGTATCTTGCTGAGTCATTGTCACAGTATAAAAGAGATGGTTACTCAAAAGGAACTTTGAAATCTTGAAGAAGATAAGTTAGCCATTGAATTTCACATGTAACAGTGGCCATTACCCTGTATTCAGCTTCACAAGAACTCTTTGATATTGTTCCTTGCTTCTTTGATTTCCAAGATATGATAGAATTCCCAAGATACACACTAAAACCAGTCACTGATTGTCTTGAATCACTGCAGGTGCCCCAATCACTATCACAAAAGGCTTTGAGATGAACAAAAGTAGTGGAAGAGAAAAATAGACCAAGACTTGGAGCCCCTTTGATATATCTGAGAATTCTAA
>Ga0123342_1002018_pt1 | contig 34011 bp, 14 predicted proteins | sample Turbeawhitnodule_FD_89960 | JGI IMG/M metagenome (GOLD analysis project Ga0123342, IMG submission 89960) | Root nodule microbial communities of legume samples collected from Mexico - Turtle bean Mexico white nodule | ecosystem: Host-associated > Plants > Roots > Nodule | place: Mexico: Nepantla... | reverse complement strand
TATATATATATATATATATATATATATATATATATATATATATATATATATATATAATTACAATAATGAATAAATAAATATGAAATACTTTATGGGTGAATCAGCCCTTATACAACTTACTAAAAATAGTGAGCTAATAAAAAATCATTTAAAGAACTCTAAAGCTCTACTCTATCAAAATTCTCATAAACCATAAACCAACAAGCTATAACAAAAACTAAATCGAGCGTAGGCAAATCAAAGGTCTAAGACAGTAATTTGAATAAGAAAAACAAGTAGATGAAATTTTTGATGATATCCAAAACCAAACATTCAATTGAACTAAAGAAAAAGTCTTTGAATTATAACTACAAGAAAATCATGAAATAGAAACTAATTTTTAGAGACCAAAATAATTAGTTGCAATAGTAACTAAATTAGACACTATTTTATAAACTAAAAAAAAAATGAGTTTATATTATTGTTAAATAGTTTCTAAATCGGTATCTAATTAGCAACCAAGGTTTTAGAGACCAAATTTAGAAACTAAATAATTGGTAGTTAAAACCTTGGTTGCTAGTTAAATACCAATTTAGAAACTACTTAACAATAATAGAAACTAATTTAGAAACCAATTTTTTTTTTGTTTTTAAAATAGTTTCTAATTTAGTTACTATTGTAACTAATTATTTTGGTTTCTAAAAATTGATTTCTATTTCATGATTTTTTTTTGTAATGTATCTATTACTCCATCTTTAAAGACGACCTGCCATATTTAATTTTTTCTTCTTATTATCTCTATAATGGTATAACTTTAACAACAAGGTTCAATGTTTTTTTTTTATCTTTTTCTTTACAAGAAGAAAGACAAGGGTGCATGATGATTAGTTTGATACAGTACCACTTGAACCATATAAAATGTATTACTTTCGTTATATGCTTTAACATAGATGTAAAAAACTTACATATTTTGTATATGTATACACCTATTGCATGACAGATACTATTCACTAACTTCTCAAATGTTCAGGTCTTGCACTTATCATTTACCAACTTACCATATATCCATCTATGGAAAAAGCAAGTGGACCTATTTCGCTTGCTCGCATCTCATCTGTGAGTTTTCATATGATTGTGCCAATGATTTCATTTCAACATTTCATTTTTTTTTGTTATTTGAAATATGCCCTTTTGTCCCATATGCAGATTTTATCCATACCTCTTTTGCAAAGCTACCCCTTCATAACATTGTTCTCAGGCTTAGCACTATACGTAGTGTTAAGTATTCTTTCAATCCTAAAGAATATTTTTTCTGTAAGTTCACCTCTATAATCATTCTCTTCATTTAGAAAAGCTTTTGTTTGCTACAAATTTGACTGATTCTACTGTTTTTATTGGATTTAGATCACCATTATAACTGGTTTGCTCCTTCGGCAAAATCGAGCAGTGGTAAATTTTTGGATAATTCTTTGTCCTCTGATTCTATAAATTGTGGAGGGTACACTACAAGAAAATCATGAAATAGAAATCAATTTGTAAAAATCAAAATAATTAGTTGCAATAGTAACTAAATTATAGACCATTTTAGAAACTAAAAAGAAATTTGATTTCTAAATTAGTTTCTATTATTTTTAAATAGTTTTTAAATTGGTATCTAATTAGCAACCAAGGTTTTTGCTACCAAATTTAGAAAATAAATAATTGGTAGTTAAAACCTTAGTTGCTAATTAGATATCAATTTAGAAACTATTTAACAATAATAAAAACTAATTTAGAAATCAAATATTTTTTAGTTTCTAAAATGGTATCTATTTTAGTTCCTATTGTAACTAATTATTTTAGTCTCTAAAAATTGGTTTCTATTTCATGATTTTCTTGTACGGTGGTCGTTGATAAAATTGTAACATATCTAAAATGTTGATTCGGAAAACAGGAACAACACCAAAGAGGTGCAGCTAATGGAATTGTTATGACAGGCATGTCTCTATTCAATGCTATTGGCCCTGTTACAGGTGGTGCAGTGTAAGTTTTCCTATTATTTCTTCCACTTTTGTTTGACTCAGTTCAAAATATATTAATGTAGATCTCTACTTGGGATTAACATCTCAAAAATTTTGATTGTTTTTTTAACCAGTGATTTTTATAATCAATCAGTTAAAATTACAACAAATTTCATGAAAAGTTTGCAAAAATCTTTAACTGTCAATTAACTTCAGTACAAGAAAATCATGAAATAGAAACCAATTTTAGAGACGAAAAATAATTAGTTGTTATAGTAACTAAATTAGAGACCATTTTAAGGACTAAAAATTTTTTGTTTCTAAATTAGTTTATATTATTGTTAAATGGTTTCTATATTGATATCTAATTAACAACTAAGGTTTTTGCTACCAAATTTAAAATCTAAATAATTGGAAGTTAAAACTTTGGTAGCTAATTAGATACCAATTTAGAAACTATTTAAAAATAATAGAAACTAATTTAGAAACCAATTATTTTTAGTTTTTAAAATGATCTCTAATTTAGTTACTATTGCAATTAATTATTTTGGTATCTAAAAATTATTTATTATTTAATAATTTTGTTATATGATTGTATAGCTCATGCATATTAACTTAGTCAATGATTCATTTGGATTAACTTAAAAAGAAACACATTTGATTTTTTCTTCTTATTTCTCTTTTAAAAGTTTTTATTGAGAAGTTTATCCAAACATACCCCACTCCACTTAGACACTTGAACAGTTGAAAATTAATTCATTAGTAAAGGTTTTTATTCACATACATTCTATCTCCAGTTTTCTTATATGATGATCTATGGTTGAATATTATTTCACTAGTAGAGTTTTTTATTCACATACTTTTTATCTACAATTTTCTTATATTATGATGAATGCAGATTAACTTGGTCACAAAAGAGGATGGATGCTTCATTCCTCCCAGGTATATGTTTTATTCTGGTTTTTGTTTAATATATGACAGATGGGAACACTCTTTGCCTAACTTCAAATGTCAAAAGGTCTTCATTTCACATTCAGAAAGCATAAAATATGTTAAGTTCAATCCCTTACTTCAAGAAAATCATTGAATAAAACTCAATTTTATAGACAAAAAATAATTAGTTGTTATATTGACTAAATTAGATACTATTTAGAGACTAAAAAAATTATTGGTTTCTAAAGTAGTTTCTGTTAATGATAAATAGTTTCTAAATATCTAATTAGCTATCAAGATTTTTCTACCAAATTTAGAATCTAAATAACTGGTAGTTAAAACCTTGGTAATTAATTAGATATAAATTTAGAAACTATTAAATTAATTTTTATTTATTAAAATGTTTAGTAGTAAACCCTATACTCTAAACCCTGAACTCTAAACCTTACATTTCTATTAGTTTAATGGCGTTGAAGAATAAAGCAAAATGCAAATGTTGGATCAAATCAAATGTGAATTCTTTATCTAAGCTTTAGCTCTGCTTGAGTATAAACTATTTTATAGCTTAACTATATTCAATGTCAATATAGTTATTGAGGTCTTTGGTTCTTTAACTAGTTGCATTGTATTACAAGGAGCTTACTGATATACATTTATTTGCAGGCACACATATGGTGTTCTTTGTCCTGAACATAGTTGAAGCACTTGGATTACTCATGATGTTCAAATCATTCCTTGTTGAAAAAAAGAAAATGCACACAGATCAGTTACATTGATACCAATCAAATTTGCAGAAGGAATTTCTTTTAGCTATTGTTCTCTCTTGAAGGAAGTGATGGTAACTAAGTGCATCAAGTTTGTCATAATTGAGACTAGTTAATTTGATGGCACCTATTCAATGGAAAAAGGCATACAGAAAAACAATTTTTTTATCAAACTTGTGAGTGTATATTATGTTACTCAATGTTATTGCTTGGTAATGTTGTTACAATTATTTCTGGTTTAGGGTAATTGTTTGTAACTGAGTTCTTCATATACAACTTTTTGTAAATTTCATTATCCTTGTTGTTGTATCTTTTATCTTTACATAACAAAATCAATGTTTTTAATCATGATATTTAGAGCACATGGATTCTTTTTCAAAATTGGGGGTGCGAATAACAAAAATATAAAACACAAAAAGGGGCCTAGAAACCGTGGCCCAAATTTTAGAACAAACTCATGGTGTAAAAGTAAAAATAACATGAAAAAACTGTTTCCTCATGCACCTCTATAAATTTTGTATTTCTAAAAATTACATAATTCAGAAATCTCTTTTCAAATTCGTAATTAACTTCTGGATTACATAATCTAGAACCATTTTCTCATATGCATGATTAGTTTTAGGATTATATAATCCAGAAGTCTTTTTTAGCTTTTAGATTATGTAATTTGTAAATCTTTTTCAATGTTCGAAGTAAATAATAAAAAAATTACTTTATGAGTGAAAAAAAAGGATAAAAATATATTTTTATATTTTGTATGAGAGTGACAGAAAAACATATAAAATCGGTAAAAATAAAAAAGTACCGTTAATGCAAGTGATAGATGAAGGAATAAAATGAAATATAAAAAGCATGGACACTCCAATTCCAGTTGCATGCAATCTAATGAGCCAAATTCAAGCAAATAACCGTGGGCCCCACTTGCATACAAAAAGGGCATAAAGATAACATCAAAACGTATGCATGATAGAAGAAAAGAAAGAACCCACCTCCACCAACCTCATCTTATGGATAGGAAGATCTCGTTTTTTTAATTTTATTATTATAAAAAAATCATTAAATTGAAGTTAATTTTTAATATTAATAATTTTTTAGTTCGTAAAATAATATCTAACTTAATTAATATAATAATTAATTAACTTTTTTTTTTCAAGGCTCTGGATGCTTTTAAACATTTTCTTAAGATTTTTATTTATAGGATTTTTTAATGAGATTCAAAACTATTCATCATTCGTTCAGGGTAGGCTAATTCGCTCAATGGATTGGCATTCGTTATCATTAAGCAATATTTGGGATTTACGTCCATTTTTTGGGCTTTTCGGGATTACCAAAGTTAAAGATTTGTCGATGATTCACTTCAAGCCCAACCCAGCTCTGACCTTTCTTAACCATGAAGCAAAATTGGCTTGGCTTAGGCTTCAAGCGAAATTCCTTTGTTCTGAAACTTGGTACAGGTTAGCTCAAGCTCTTTCTGAACGAATTTAAGCATTCTTCATTATTAAGGATGTTATTTCGCTCAACCCTTTGTAATTCACTCAACCTTTTGATCTTTGTATGTCTTTGACTATTTTGGCCTTGATCCCCTCAGCGTATGCAGATGCGCTCAGCGTTTTGACTGTTCTTCATGGATTTTTTTTCTTTGGACTTAATCCGCTAAGTCATTCTTCATGCATTAGGAAGATTTAATATTTTTTTCTCCATCTTTGTTTGCTTGGTTTTTAGCCTTTTCCTTTATATTTCTGCATGTATCCTATTTTCTTCTTTGTCTCTAAGTGCAGCTGGAGTTGAAGAGCTTTTGACATGTTTTTGCACAATTTTTACATAAATTGCATGTTTATTGGTCTATGATTTCTACTACAATTTCACCCTTATCAACTCCCCCTACCTTAGCTCTTTGCTTGCCCTTAAGCAAAGCTTTCGCAAATGCAGTCTTGAATCAACAATGGTTAACTTGGGGTTGTCAAAGTTAGTTTGGAATTGAGACATCCATATTTATTGTCACTATATTGACTAAATTAGATAATATTTTAGAAACTAAAAAATTATTGGCATTTAAAGTAATTTCTATTATTAATAAAAAATTATAAATTAGCTATCAAAATTTTAGCTAATAATATTTTAAACTAGACTCTTATTTATTAATTCAGTTATAATAAGAGACATATCTTTCTCTAGTTTAAAACAAGTTCTTCATTTTGTAAAAAAAAAGAAAGTTTGTAAGTTGGTTTCCGTAGTAATAATTCTTTTATATTGTTAATTACACATATTTAAATATTAATTTAGAATATAAAGTAGTTAGTAGATAAAACTTTCGTAATTAATGGTTAGATACCAATTTAAAAACTACTTTATATATTTACATAATAATAGAAATTACTTTAGATATTAATAATTTTTTTATTGTATGTGACTTTAGGACTATGTGGAATATTTTTAATCAAAGAAGAAAAAATAAATATAATGAATAAACATTAATATAAAATTTCATTTAAAATTTTGGTTTTCTAGAAAATGATAAATCAATTAATTTATTAAATAACTATGTAGATTGTAATTTATATGTCAAATTACTTTAAAATATTTATGTTTATTAAATTTTTTTATCAAAAATATACTTCGGGAGTGTCTCAACCTTTATACCAAAACCATCTACCAATATAAATAGATACATGCTTAAAAGTGTATGCATATTTGACCGATACCTATTTATTTATTTATATTTATTATGTTTGATTTTAAAATCACCTTTATTTTTTTTTGGTGGTAATGACTATAATGATCTCGTAAATGAACTATGCAGTGGTGAAAATGAATTGGAAATGGAGAGGAATAAAGAGTACAATTAGGAAAAAAATAAATTTTTATGATTAGAGAATTGTATATTGTAAAGTATTTGTTATATTAAATTTTGCCCTGACGATTAGTACATAGGAATTTTATTTTAGACATGTTTAAATTTAAATAGTTTTAAAGAATATATCTTAGATTACAATTGAGAGGAAGAAGAAATATTAATCCTAAATAAGCAATAAAAAGTGTTGTTTTTGTTAATATTGTAAATGATTTTATGTTTGAGTTTGTGGCATGCAAAAGTAGTTTTTTTTTATGTTAATCTCGTAAATGCTTTGTTGCAACTTTCTTGCTACTCCGCATTACTTCTTCAATCATCTTTCCTTTTCAAGACCCACATCCGACAGTTAAAGGAAGATCTTAGTCTTTATAAACCTCTGACGAACCGCTAAGATTGTTGATAACACTAGTTGGACATTTATGTTATGGAATACGTATAATTGGATTGAGATGTGTCTGAAAGCTTGCCACCACTTATAAGACGTAATACATGCATGATGTCTGCGACAGACTTGCTACCACAAAAGTTAAAATTCCATGTGAGAGAGTACAGTCTACATTGACGACTAATATTGTTAATTATTGGAAATATGTAATAAGATAAAACACACTTTATTATGAAAAGATATAAAAACTAATATTTATGTCCTACTTTTTTTTTTTGCCAGATGAAGAGTCATTGTGTTTAGACACAATTAACAAAATTTATCAAGAATAACTAAGATATAATATGGTACGATAATTTACAGTAATACGTTGGAAAAAGGCATAAAAACAAGTCCCAATTAAAAAAAACACAATATATTAAAATGGTTGAGACATAATAATGTAATACTGAAACTTTTACATTAGGCAAGGTTAAAGCTGATGTAAAAGGGGATATATTGCATTGTTTATGTGACAACCGATTTAATACATGTTTGATTACATCATTTTCCACATTTTTTTTTCACTGATAGATATACTATAGCAATTATTGACAATAATCAAAGTAATAAGTCATTTCTATGTTTTATACTTTTGCTTCTGTTAAGGGTTGTAACAGTCAATATTTGTATGTGTTAATATGTTTTTGAATTGATGTGTAACATATCCTAATTTTTATATTAGAATGTAAGATATAATGAATATTAAAAGTCTTTTTTTTTTTTTCTAAAAGTGATGTTAATAAAGGACCCTGCAATAACATTATGAAGATTTATTCTAGACAAAGAATCATCCTAAAAGAGTTGATCAATCACCTTTATGCCTTCACTTAAGTTACAAACTTTAGTTACTTAACTTAGCAGACCAACAACCTTGTCAATACTTTATAAAGTATTTTTTCTTTCACATTTTATACAATGTGAGACTTTTACATTACACTATCTAAATGATAAAGTGTACTAACCCTTTTACATAGATAATGTGGTTCTAATACAGTAACATACATTCAACATCTTTGCCTAATTGGCTTGTATTATCTATCTGAAACTTTGTAATTGTTTACATTTCGAAGTGAATTTTTTCTTTTAAAATACACTAATTTGATAAAAAAAATCCCTAAATACATGTATTTGTTATTTTAGCATGGAGTCTAATATCTAAAGGCATATCTTAAAAGCTTGAACTTTGTACTAATATGATACACATGTAGGGTGACAAAATTAACTCTTTTAAGCTTTCTTTTGGATTTTGTGTTTTTTTTAGTAGGTATGAAAAAATGCTTAATATTCATCTTTTTAATTTATTGATTTAAGAAAAAAATGGTGCTAGGAGGAAAGAGAAAGGGGTGTGAGAATAGTATTCTCTGAAGAAAACAGTCCACACTTATAATTCAACTGTGTTACAATTTTGTATGATTGAGGTCTTTCAAATTTGTTGTGTCAGTACCTTCAACATCACACACATGGAGCAGATTTCAATGATAAAGACACATGATAAATTATGATTGCTTAATAACTTATGCTAAATTAAATAATTAATGATGTCAAAATTACATAGTTAATTATGATTGTTAGCATAATTAATTGATTATTTGTCTCCAACTATTTGTCGTATAATTATATATCCCAGTTTGCATTCTTAACTTGATCTTTAAAATATCCAACTTGTAATTGAAATGGTCATTATTTTAATTACAACAAGTTAAGAATTAAAGAAATAGTTAAATAAGTAAAACACTGGTAACAAACTCAAAGTTAATATTACAAAGTAGGTTTAGTTTTACTTGTGAATCCAATTTTAAATATTACAAACTTGTTTAATACAATTTTACATTTTAAATGTGCTAGTCAAAAAATATTTCAACACCATTTTTAAAATATTATTGATTGTATTTACTTTGTTTTTGTTTTGTGATTGTTTTCATTTAAAAATTAAACTAAACTATTCATCATCTTAAAATATAAGTAGGAGTATTTTGATAATTAATAATTATATAATTAATTGTGTGCTGATAGGTTGGCTAATTTAGATTTATTCATATCATAGAATAATAGACTTCCATCTAGTCTGTTCTTAGAATTATTTACGAATAAGTATAATTTACCTATGTATCGTTTTTGTTAACATATAGGTTTTGGTTTAGTTCCTTCATATTTTTGTATTATTTTTTTTCTAGTAATATTTTTTTATGTGATGACAGATGATTGTTGTTACTTGTGTTAGCCTAGCCGAGATGTCAAGTTGCAATGATAAAATTTCTATAAAAAAATAAAAATTAACCTATATTAATTTGGTTAAATATTTTTTCAATTTTAACTTATGACCAATTTGAAAGATTTGAAGGACTTCACATAAGACATACTCTTCAGACAAGTCCATCACCTTACCGCTGACTCATGTTGTAAACGCGTGGCAAACCTCGTAATTGATGTTCTGTTTTGTTTCGTGTACGTTTCTTTGCTCCTCCTCTGTTTCTTCTTATTTTCATTTCCATTTTGTGCTTCAAAGCAAATGTAATCACTTGACATAATTTCTGATCATCTTTTCTGGGTTTGAATGAATGATGCATGCAAAATGGTGTAGGAAAAAAGCGACCTGAGTGAAACAAGTGGTGGGGTTATCACACGAACATGGAAGGAGATAATGTTGAAAAGCCATTGTTGGAGAGGAAGAAGTACTTCGAGAATTGCCCTGGTTGCAAAGTGGACAAAGCCAAAGAGTTGAGTGAGGGACAGGGTGTACCCTTCACAAATCTATTCATAATATGGATGGTGGTGCTGTGTGCTTGTGAGCATTTTCACTCTGCTCTGAGTATCTTCATTTCTATACCAGTTGCTTGTTCTATTTGCTTTTTCCAAACTGTTCTGAGTAAGAATGACATTCTGCTGTTTGGATTTTGAGTAAACTTCTTTGTAACTATTTCATGGAGAAAGAAATAAAAAAAGAAGCAGATCTTCTGCATCTTAAAGAAAGCCTTTCTTCAACTCAAGTAACTCGTTATTTTCCTCCATTTTCTTTACCTTGTGCAATGCTCCAAACTCAAGCTATATTTGATAGATGTGTGTTAAAATGTAGCCATGCATGTGCTACCTATTTGCTTATTCTTGGTCTCACTGTCCTACAACTGCTACCTGGGGAATTGGTGAAGAAACTTAACAGTATTTTCCCTCTTTTCCTCTCCAGGTCAGAGAATTTTTAATGAGGGGAATATTGATGTGTAGTTATGATGTATGAGTGATGTGAGAAGAATTACCTTTAGTGTAGCTATTTAGTTTTTACAACAGTTATCAGTTAGTACATTGAGATCAGTGGAAGGTTATTGGAATTAATGTCACTTTCTACACTTCAAATTCATCTTGTAAAGCTTTTGGAAATGCATAAAAAAAAATTAGTATAATGCATCAAAAGAAGTGGTTTGCTGATAAAAAAAAAATCAAAAGAAGTGGTTAGGATTTTCAAAAGAATGTAACCAATCTCCTCTCTTCTCTCTTACACAGATTTTGGTTATTCTTGGTTTTTATTCCACTCCTTACTACTATCCTAACACTTTCTCTATCTTTCTTTTCTTTTTGTTTCTTTCTGTTTCAGTAATCTCTGTACCTTTTTGATGGACGTTTAACATTTTCCTTTTTTCTGTCTTTCTCAATTAGTTGAAACTGCATCCTTTTCTGATGTCACTTTAATTTTTTCTGTACAGCTATGCCTATTTCGTCTCTTTTTTCATACCTTTATTTCATGGTGAGTTTAACTATCTACTGGGTTTATGTTGCTACCTTTGCATTATTACAAAAGAATTGATCATGATCTATATAGTTTGATTGTGACATAATTATGAAAGGATGAAGATAAGAAATGTTCATTCCAAATCAGTGAAATTTTCATGGTTTTAGGTGTATCTGTGTTCCATATATGCTCACATCTGATATGGGACAGAGTAATGATATTTTAATTTAGAGTGTTATAATCAATTCAAAACTTCATATATGATTAATTAATTAATTAATAGTGACTCGTCATATTAACTTTTATTAATCAGATTTGTTAATTGGATGTTAGCAGAACCAGCCTGATTGTCAGTTTTTCATATATTTCAAAATACTTTCTACTATGATTCCTAATTTATTCCTTGTATTTATTTCATTAATTGTTCAATTTTGTATAGCAATAAATCAAGAATTCTTGAAAAGTAGATATAGGCTGTTAGGGTGTTCTATTTGATGAGATTTCAACCCTTTAGAGTGGCCATTAGTTAAATCTGTTATGATTAGTAAATGTTCATTCTCAAAATAATACAACATTCCTTTTTCCAGGTAAGGGATTTTAACATTGCAAAAACAGAAGCTGATATTAGTTTTTATGCTGGTTATGTGGGTAAGTTCCATTTTTTTTTAACTCTTCCAACAATTACTTCAAGATAATTATTAGTGATGCATGTATGTTAAAAAATGCTGTAGGTTCTGCTTTCATGTTTGGAAGATGTTTGACATCTGTCCTGTGGGGAATTATAGCTGATCGCTATGGTCGAAAGCCTGTTATAATGATAGGGATTATTGCAATGTAAGTATATCTGTCAATGAATTGAATGCTTTTTGTAAGTTAAGTTTTTCACCTTATCAAATTGTCAACGATTACTCAATTTCAGTGTCCTTTTCAACACACTATTTGGCCTTAGTACCAGTTTTTGGATGGCAGTTATGATGAGATTTCTTCTGGGATGTTTTAGTGGTTTGCTTGGACCAGTGACGGTATCATATTTTTAACTTCTAATAGTTAGAACTTCCATGTTCATCCCCCAACATGGATACAAATTTTGAATGTGTGTGCAGTTGGATATATAACTTGTTCAAACTTCTATTTACATCTATTTGCCTAACTGCTCTATTTAACAGGCCTATGCTACTGAACTTGTTCGAGAAGAATACCAAGCTCTAGGAGTCTCAAGTGTAAAAGCATCACCAACTCTTTTATACTACTAACCCTTAGAAAACCATTTCCACAACAATAATTCAAAGTGTGATTTATTTTTAGGTTACTGCATCTTGGGGCGCAGGTTTAATCATTGGCCCAGCATTGGGAGGTTATTTGGCTCAGGTTACTATCTATATTCATTGACATCTGGATTTTGTGTATGTTCATAGAATTGATACCTGAAATTCTTGTTTGATTGAGGATTAACAATCCATTTTCCATCTTGAAAAGAAAGTGGCCTTTTACATTAGTACTTTAGTTTAATTTGAGGGTGCATGCAAGGAGATGTGGCTTAAATTTATGTGCTCATCTATGTTCTCTAAACACTTTTGGAAAAATGTCATTGTAGCCAGTGGAGAAGTATCCACATATATTTCCAAAGAATTCCTTCTGGGATAAGTAAGTCGACTTCTCCTGCTTTTAATTTAAGAAAGTGAAGTATTCAATTTTCCTTTGTTTTGTTTTTCTATGATTTTACCCTTTAATGGTGTGCTGATTTTTATTTGCAAAACCACAAATCATTCTGCAGGTTTGCTTACTTCTTCCCCAACTTTATAATATCAGCATTTGCTTTTGTTGTAGCTGTTGGCTGTATTTGGATTCCGGTTAGTATCTTAGATTCTGACTTAACCAGATGTATCTATCTTTTTTATGTTTTGTGACATTCACTTTACAATTTTATGATGACAATTTATAATGCAGAACCATTTCTGTATGATAGTTTCAGCTCAGTGTCTTGGTTCTTTATATTGTCTAGTATGTCTCCTAAATCAGTATCACTGTTTAAAATATATGCAGGAAACACTTCACAATCATAAATGTAGCAATGAATCCATAGACAATGTTGAAGCTTTAGAAGTTGGAAACAGAGTGGTTGGTATAGACAAGACAATTCAAAAGAAGGAGAAACTCTTCTTGAACTGGCCCTTAATGTCATCTATCATTATCTTTTGTGTTTTCTCCCTTCATGATGGTGCTTATCATGAGGTATATTCACTGGTACTTAATGAGGCTTAAAATGCCCTATGATGCATCTCATTTTGTTTTTATTTTCCTTCTTTTATCTGTGCATTTTTAAGTGAACAACATTCATTCATCCTGTTTTCTTTAGGTTTTCTCCTTATGGACTGTGAGTCCTCAAAGACTGGGGGGTTTGAACTTTACAACTAATGATGTTGGTAATGTTCTTTCAATATCAGGTACTTCTCTGGAAACAACAGAAAATGACATTATTTTTAGGCATATATCATGTTTCCATATATCCTAAGTTAAAATTAGCTCATGTTCAAGTTCTAAAATAAAGTTCTAGTGAAAATATACAAAAGAGTTCAACAAATCTACAAAAATACAATGGATTTTAAAATCAAACACAATCTTATAAAATCAATTGAAAAATTAAGGCTTATGCTCACTTATATACCATAATTTATCCATATCTATGGTCGATGTAGGATCTCCAAACCATTTGAGCAACACGTATTCACTCGTCTTTCCGTCTTTAGGAACAGTACATCACTGGATCCAAACACAACATTAGTTCTGACATGATAACAATTGCTCTTAGTTGGGTTTCACAACGACAAAGATGCAGAGAAATTTTACATTTAGTGTTGATCATTGTTGTCCTATTGTTATTGATACTATGAACAGTTACTGACTTCTCAAATGTTCAGGTCTTGCAGTTATCATTTACCAACTTACTATCTATCCATATGTGCGAAAAGCTAGTGGACCTATTGGAATTGCCCGCATCTCAGGGGTAAGCTTTCATCAAATTGCTGCAACTATTTCATTTCAACATTTCATATTTTGTTACTTTTAATATGTCATGTTACTTTGGTCCCATATGCAGATACTAACCATTCCACTTCTGCAAAGCTACACCTTCATAGGATACTTATCAGGCTTAGCAATGTTCATACTGATAAGTATTGCTTCAATTCTGAAGAATATTCTGGCTGTAAGGGCACCTAATTTGATTCACTAAACCCCTAGAGACCAGTTTAACTGATTCTGAAGAGTTTCTCTATGTTACAAACCTTGATTCATTGTACTCTTTCATTGGATTTAGGTGACCATTACAACTTGTCTGTTACTTCTACAAAACCGAGCAGTGGTAAAGTTTCATTGGCCTTAGTTTCTCAGCAATGGTTGAGACTAGTTATATATTGATGATGATAACTTTCATTTGGGAAACAGGAACAATACCAAAGGGGTGCAGCTAATGGCATTTCTATGACAGGCTTGTCTCTTTTCAAAGCTATTGGCCCTGCTGGAGGTGGTGCATTGTGAGTGTTCCTATGATTTCTTCAGCTTTTTGTTTGATTTACAAGTATTTTTTAATATGACAGAAGATCCTTGTTATGACACTTGCATTTTAATGTTCTGGTATTTTCATATATCACATACTAACTTAGATAACTTAATTCATGTGTGCCTGATACTTCATGCCAAGTTCCTTTATAATATGGTTATTTCACTCCTAACTATTAATTTTATATATTTCTTCATCTTCAAATATAAAATTGTTTTAACTAAATCAGGAAGATTAAGAAAACTAATTAATTTCATCAGACACCGTTGGAGATTTTTCGTCAACTAGAGATAAAACTGATTTATTTTTATATATATGGATGTAAACCTGAACTTATGAGTTGATTCTGTAAGATTGAGTTCGACTTACGAGTTGATTTTGTGAGATTAAGTAAAATGAAAATGATCTCCAATTTTCTTACATGATGATGGTGATGCAGATTAACTTTGTCACAGAAGCGAATGGATGCTTCATTCCTCCCAGGTATGATGTTCAACTAATATATTTGTCTTGTTTTCTGTTTTACATACTTCAAATGGTAATCATTTGCCTAATTTAAATGGCAATAATAGTATTTGTTGGTCCTTCTCCATTTCTAAGATTTAGTCAAGTATAAACATGCTTGAGATATTTTTTTGGTTGGATTAGTGGTTCCACATTGATTGAAAATAAAATTAAATGACATCAATTACATTGACTTATTTTTTTAAGATAAATGACACGAAATTTTAGGGTTTGTTTAGATGAGTTTTTGCATTTAAACTTATTTTATACACAATTTAAAAATATAAAATAATTAAAAAATTATATTACTACAAGAAAATCATGAAATAGAAACCAATTTTTATATACCAAAATAATTAGTTGCAATAGTAACTAAATTAGAGACCATTTTAAAAACTAAAAAAAAAAAATTGGTTTCTAAATTAGTTTATATTATTGTTAAATAGTTTCTAAATTGGTATCTAATTAGCATAGAAACTAAATAACTGGTAGTTAAAACCTTGGTTGCTAATTAGATACTAATTTAAAAATTATTTAACAATAATAAAAACTAATTTAGAAACCTATTTTTTTTAGTTTCTAAAATGGTATCTAATTTAGTTATTATTGCAACTAATTATTTTGGTCTCTAAAAATTAGTTTCTATTTCATGATTTTCTTGTGGAGACTTCAAGAAATTTTTTTAAGTATAAATTAATTTTAGTTTATGTAAAAACACATTTTAATTGTTCTTCATATTTTTCTATGTTGAATGAAGTTTATGAAAAGATCCATCCAAATATATTCTGATTTTAATTAAAATCATAAATTTTAAAATCTAAATAATTGATAGTTAAAATTTTAATAACTAATTAAATATAATTTAAAAATTATTTATAATTTAGATATCAATAATTTATTTAATATCTAATTTGGTGAATATAACAATTAATTATATTTATTTTAAAAATAATTTTTATTTAATAATTTTTTAGATATTAAAATGAGTGATTTCTTGGTAGTTTATTTACTTATTGTTGTAAATCTAATTGCAGGCACTCAGATGGTGTTCTTTATCCTGAACACAGTTGTAGCACTTGGAACACTAATGACTTTCAAACCTTTCCTTGTCGAAAAGAGGAAAACACAAACGAATCAGTTAAGCTGATTTCAATCAATTTTGCTAAAGACATTTACAGAATCTGTGAGACATTGTTGTCTATCATAGGTAGCATCAACATTTTTATCTTCAACACAATGATTGTCAAAGCTAGATTAACATTGATAATATGGTTATTCTAAAATTTTGGTATTTTATTGCTTAGAAGTTTTTTTTTATCATTTATATTATTTTAATAAATGGGACAATTTTGATAAGAAGATTTGATATATGATAATGATTATTTAATATTTCAAAAAATACTTTGTATGACACTGTCATTTTATGGTCCAAGTTCCTTTATGATATGTCAAATATATATACTTTAGGTTTAAAATATATAATTTATACAGTGATATAATGCTATTTTTAACCATTAATACAATACAGGAAAATCATGAAATAAAAACTAATTTTAGATATCAAAATTAATTAGTTGTGATAGTAACTAAATTAGAGATCATTTTAGGGACTAACCAAAAAAATTATTTCAAAGATTATTTCTATTATTATTAAATAGTTTTTAAATTGGTCTCTAATTAGCTACCAAAGTTTTAACTACCAATTATTTGGATTTTAAATTTGGTAGAAAAACATTGGTAGCTAATTAGATACCAATTTAAAAACCATTTAACAATAATAGAAACTAATTTAGAAACTTAATTTTTTTTTAATTTTTAAAATGGTTTCTAATTTAGTCACTATAGCAACTAATTAATTTTGATCTATAAAATTGGTTTATATTTCGTGATTTTCTTGTACGGATAGACTTCTAAAGTTAATTCAAATTTAAGTATCAATAACTTTCTAAAATATAGGTTTAAATAATTAACTTATAATATTTATATTTTTTTTTTAGAATTATATTGTTGTCAATAATATTGCAAAAACTAAACATCCATTTGAAAACTAAAATGAAAAAAAAAATCATTTAGAAGTTATCAAGAGTGATAATTTTAATTTCTTCTACACATCATAATACATCATCCATGGTGTAGCACCATTGTTAATCTCTTATTAATCATTAATTGTTGGTTCAAAGTGATCCACGTTAGACTAGTAACAACAATAATTGCCACTGTTTGGTGATTTACGTATTCAAATTCGATTTTGGCAGCAGAATTAGGCTAAGTTCAGCCACCCACCCTTGCCTAATACGTTAAAAGATTAAATTATAATGTTTATAAATATATTATTTTTTTTAAAGACTTGATTTTTTTTTTCATAAAATAGGGAATTTTTGGTTATGCATATTTAAAAGCAAAGCTTTATTCAATGTTGAAAAAAATTAGAACAAATTGAATCATTTAAAATTAAAATGTCTTCATGGGTATTTTGTTTTAACAAAGAATAAATAAATTTAATTAAAAAAAAACACTTTAGATGTATTCCAACCCTTATACAAAGTTTTCAGATTTTCATGGGTGTAATTTTCTTGCTTATGCAAATTAGCATTGTGAAATAGAAACTAATTTTACATATCAAAATAATTAGTTATTATATTGACTAAATTAAAAACCATCTTATAAACTAAAAATTATTGGTATTTAAAGTAGTTTCTATTATTAATAAAAAAAATATAAAATAGTTTCTAAATTGGTATATAACCATTAGCTACTAAGATTTTATCTACTAATTACTTTATATTCTACATTAGTTTCTATTAGTCTTTTAAAAACTAATTTAAAATCTAAAATATTGGTAGCTAAAACATTGATATCTAAATTAGATACCAATTTAAGAACTATTTTATAAATTTTTATTAATAATAAAAAAATACTTTAGATACTAATAATTAGTTATGTTTGTTGTTTTCCTCTTCTCTCCTATTCTTTTTGTCATGTTTTTTCATTGTTTTGTTTGTTTTTCTTTCATCTGGTTTATGAATTCTGTTGTTTTGGGTAATATCCAGCACCCTAGCAACTATTGTAGACATGACATTGAACGAAATAATTGGTGAATTCAAAATGTGTAGGACTTTGAACCTAAATCAATCAATTAAGATATAATAGGTGCCTACATTGTTATTCACCTCCAATCTTTTTATATTGTTCTACATTGTTTTCCATCACCAATCTTTTTATATATAACTTTTTAATATCTTATTTGATACTTGAATTGTTAATTTTAGATTTTTCAAAAATTTATATCTTCATTATTTTTATATGTTAGACGCTTAAGATAGAAAACTTGGATTCGCATTTAATATAATCTGTTTGACCAAGATAATTTTGAAATAGATAATAAACATATTTTTTGAACTAAAAACATTGTGAATATCTTTTTATTTCACAAAACTTACAAATAAAATATTTTTTTTTCAGATATCATATTACTTTTGATTAAACACATTTTAGTAAGTATATATTTTCTAGAGATTTCTTTTTTCACAATTAACTATCTTAAAACAAAATTTGCTACATCATACCGTCTAATGACCAAAAATTATAGACGCTTAAAGGGTCTACTAAATATTTCAACAACACTATTTTCATCTATACATGTAAACCGTTTAGTTAATTTTGTTATCATCAAAACATAAAATTATAAACTCATAAAAACATAAATGGATGATAAATCGTCTAGTGTCTCAACCGACTGTCTAGTCTCCGTATCAATTAGGGTATCAAGAGAAAGATCATCAAAAACCCTTCAACCATGATGATACTTTTTAATAGATAATTTTGACCATGATTTGGGTTAGAATATTTGAAATAACTTTTTATATATTTGACTTTTTTTAGATTAAGTTAGTAGCAAAATTCACATTAAATTCAAGTTGATTTAACTCAATTTTATTTTCTAATTGAAATCCGAATATATATATATATATATATTAATTATGGATCCTTAACAAAAAAATCTATCAATTTTACTTTTTCAGTGTCCTAAAGATTTAAATGAGAGCTAAATTTAATTCTCTTTCTTCCAAAATAAAAAAAAATTACCACTCTAAAAAAAAATTATTAGAACTCTAGTGAATATAAATTAATGCCCCAATGTTTACCTTGTCCCACCACCTACCATGCTTATGTTATTTTTCTTTTACAATCTCTTTTTTTCATATGTCATCTCTTTGACCTAAACTTGTTTTGCTTAATTAATGAAATATGTGGAAACAACTATTTGATAACTACACCAATACATGTTGACATGGACACCATAAATTGACCATTTAAAAAAATTAAAGACAAAAAAACAAAACAACAGGTCATATGGGAATTAAAAAAATAATTAAACATATTTTTTCCTCGAAAAATCCTGGTTTTTTTATTATAATAACAAAGAAATAAAAAATATTAATATTATTAAAAAAAAGAATGATATTAACAACAAAATTGTTATTCCTATAACAACAAAAATTAATCAATGGTGATAAAATAAAATAACATAATAATAATAGAAGAGAAGTCAGATGAGTGTCCTACAAAGTTGTTCCACTTGGTAGGGTAGAAAGGGCGAAATCAAACTTGAAAACCTCTCTTACATGAAACTCACATGTTCAAGAAGAAAAAAAAAACAGCATTTAGGGTTTTTCAAAACAAGCTTTCTTGGCAATATTTGTTTTATGGGTCAGAATATAAGTCTGAATTTCTACATAAAATATAAATGAGAAAATATATGGATTTTTTTAAATAAAAGATTAATTTTTAAGTTCCCATTAAAACATAGTTTTTGTTTATATTACTTTATTGCTGTGCCAAATTAGTTGAGAATAGGAGAAGGAAAAAGTTTTGTTGACAACTATATATGCAGTAAATAACACCATTCAACAACTCTTTATAATAATATTATAATATTTTAAATTAAAAATAAAAATAATTAAAATATTAATTTATCTTTTTTTTAAGTGTCTGTGTGTACTAAAGAAGGGTGTCAAGTATTAGGGTCCACCGAATCTTTACGTTGTCTCACCACCTACAATTACCATGCTTATGTTCTTTTTCTCTTACAATTTTTTTTAATATGTGATCTCTTTCACATATTCTTGTCTTTTGCTTAATTAATGAAATAACTTTTTCCTACAATTTTCATTGTTTACAATATTCATAAAGAACATCTTCTCTAACTTCCTTCTTTTCCTTAGTCAAACTCTTCAACAACAAAAATTGCAGCTACTTGTTTCCTGAAATAAACCAAAAAATATTAATATCCCAATCCTCAAAAATCAAACAAAAATACATAACCATAAATGAAAGTGACTTGCATTTCAGTGAGCATCTCCATAATTTTTTTCTTGTATTCTTTGAACTATGAGAAGCAACAAAGTTATTTCATTTTGATCCTTTTTTTTATTCAATTTATAATGAATAAAAATATGTGGAAATAACATATTTGATAACTTCACCAACTCATGTTGATATGGACACCATACACGTACACACGTCAACACTTATAAAAACCTAGTAACGACATTGACATTTAAAAAAAAAAAAATTAAAGACTCGTTTACACCATTTATACTTTTATTTTCTTATCTAGCACTCTTTTATTTTTATTTCCCTATCTAACACCATTTTATTTTTATTTCCCTATCTAACATCATTTATTTTTTATTTTCCTATCTAGCATCATTTAAAAAATAAATAAATAATAAATTAAAAAAATGATAATTCTAATTTTGAATGCATTAAAAAATAAATATTTTTAATGTTTAAAATAGTTAAAAATATAATTAATGAATAAATAAATGAGTTTTTACAAAATAAAAAAAAAGTAATAAATTTTTAGTTTGAAAATTATTTTTTTTAAGAAAAAATAAAATAAAAAATTAAACTCTACAACAACATAAAAGTTGAATATATAAACATAAATTAATATTTATTTTTATTATTATTGATTATGTAATTATGTTAATTTTAAGTAAAAAATACAGGACATAATTATAAAAAAATTAAGTTGAATAAGAACTGATATGGACATAAGTGAGCAATATGATAAAACAAAAAAATGTTCATATTGTCAAACACCAGGACACACATAAAAAAACATGTCTGAACATTACTGGATTATGCACTTTTCGTCATTAATTATGTTTCATTTCGCACAAAATATTTAATGTACCATCGAAGAAAATATTAAATGAATGATCATCTTTCATTTATTTTCCTTTTCATGATCAACATATACCTATTTCATATCGCCTTATATCTCTTATATTTATCTTATTTGGATTTTTTTTATATCTTTTATCTTTATCTTATTTTATTTTGCCTTTATTTATAACTTTTATGTTTTTAGTTATTATTTTCTGTCATTCTTTATTTATTTCTGTTTTTTGTTTTTATTTTATTGTTGCTGTTTTTATTTTCTAGACTTATTTATTTTTGCATTTTTCTTCTTCTCATTTTTAAGCATTAATTAATTATAACATTTGCATTAGTTTTTTTTAAGGATTTTGCATTTAAGGTAGATACTTCAATATTATTTGTGTGTCCACTATTAATTAATACTAATTAACTTTGTTTTTTTTTATAATTATGTCATGTATTTTTTACTTGAAATTAACATAATTACATCACCAATAATAATAAAAATAAATACTAATTTATGTTTATAGATTCAACTTTTATGTTATTGTAGGGTTTAATTTTTTATTTTCTTCATTCTTAAATAAAATAATTTTAAACTAAACATTTTAAATTTATTACTTTTTATTTTTATTTTGTAAAAACTCATTTATTTATTTATTAATTATATTTCTAACTATTTTAAACATTAAAAATATTTATTTTTTAATGCATTTAAAATTAAAATTATAAAAGAAATTAATTTATTATTTATTTATTTATTTATTTTTGAAATGGTACTAGATAGGGAAATAAAAACAAAAGGGTATTAGATAGGAAAATAAAAACAAAATGGTGCTAGATAGGAAAATAAAAGTGTAAATGGTGCTAGATAGGAAATTTACCCAAAAACAAAACAACAAATCATATGGGAATTAATAAATTATTTAAACCTATTTTTTCTCGTAAAATCCTGGTTTTTTATTATAATAACAGACAAAGAAATAATATTAATATTTTTAAAAGAAGAATGATATTAATAACAAAATTGTTATTACTATAACAACAAAAATTAATAAATATTAGTGATAAAATAAAATAACATAGTAGTAAAAGAATAATTTTATTTTTAAATTCAAAATAATCTTATTTCAACTAATTTCTTTTATTTTTCTTCAACTAAATAACTTCTATTCTCACTATTTTTTTTTTCCTTTTTACTCTTATTCCCTTTTCCTTCAGTTTTTTCCCACTTTATAAAATATATCATCAACTTTTATTTCTTATATTTCTTACCACTACCAAAATGCAGTACAGGACAATGATATTTTTACATTCTAATTTTTTCAATTGTAAGATAGAAGTGAGAATAAAAATAAATTCTAATTTTCCTCAATCTTCAGGACATTAAAAAAAGCAGTATCAAAACAAACTTGCTTATTTTATATTTTATATTTATATTTTTCAAATAAATAATCATTATTTAAATTTTATTTCTCATTCTTTTTCTTTCATTTCCTTATTATTCTTTTTCACCAAACCAATAGTTAATAATTTTTATAAGTAATGAAAGCCATACAATATTTGAGATAAATTACAAATTCTTAAATGCATCAGATATTATCAACTCAGTCCTTTTAAAAAATGTTATGATTTAGTTCCTAGATTTGTAGAAAGTTTCACAATAAGTGTTGTTTCTATCTTTTTTTTAAAAAAAAATCTTTTTATTTTTATTTTAAAGACACTAAACAACATTTTTTTTATTAATGCAATAATCTATCTGTATTTTTTATACAGACTAAATCAAATTTTTCAATTTTACAAAACTAAATTTAGAGCATACAAGGTATTCACTTACTTGGTCAAACATTTACCATCTTTTGAGAAAGATCAAAGATCAAACAAGTTGAACTAAAAACGTGTTTAAAACCAAAAATTAAACATGTTCTACAAATTTTAATTCGAACCTTACCTAGTCAAATTAGAGCCATAGATTCGATTCACTTCAAACGATGGAATTAATCCTGTTTGACAATTATGTTGTCTTCACTTCCGACATCGTTCTGTTCTTGTTCCTATCTTTTCTCTTCTGATGTAAGACCCCTTTGTTTTGTTATTACTTAATTTTCTTTATTTTAATGCTAAACATGAGGTTAGATACATAGATTCAAAACCTTCATACCCAATAACAACTCTTTCTTACAGAACTTTTCCACCTTCATCATTGCCTTCTTTGCACATTTTTTTCACCGTGACGTGTGCAATGATGCCACTAGTTTTGTTCGTCTACGGCTCTGTAGAGTAATTGTCATGTGCCATCATATAACACGTGAGAGAAAACAGAGTTTGTGTTGTCTTGTTCCTACCTTAGCATTATAGCGAGCACGGGTACTATAGGTTCTCCTTTGGTTGTGTCCGTGTTTACGTTTGTTTCCTCAACCTGTGATTCTCTATTACGTGCTTCAAAACAAAGTGGCCATCTTTTCTGATAATCTTTTCTGGGTTTGAATGGTTGATGCATGTAAAAGGAAAGAGGGACCTGAGTGAAACAAGTTGCAGGGTGCTGTTCAATCACAGACATGGGAGAGGAAAACGTTAAGCAGCCATTGTTGAGGAGGAAGAAGTACTACGAGAACTGCCCCGGTTGCAAAGTGGATGAAGCCAAAGAGTTGAGTGAGGGACAAGGTGTACCCGTTAAAAATCTTGTTATCATTTGGATATTGGTGGTGTCTAATGGTAAACATTTCACTATATTTTGAGCATTTTAACTTCTGGAAAAGTTGGTTCTTCCTGTTTTGTGTTGTTGGTGCGACTTTTGAGGTGTTTGTGAGTGCAATGTTTTGCCAATGCTACTGATCTAACTTCTAACTCAATGTTTAGATTCCTTAACTTTCTGTTAACTGTGAAAGGGCCTTTCTCGTGAGAATGGTCTAACTTTTTTTACTGCTCTTATCTTCTTTTGCATCATTTAAACAGATTTTCCTGTAGGGCTTGCTAAAAGTTCAAACTTTGGTGCTTATTCAAAACTGAAACTGAATATGTAAAGTTGACACGTTACCGTAACAGTTAATCTTAAGCTAAAACTGCAATACAAGTATTTTTCTTGGAGAAAATTGAGAAAAGGACCCCTTTTAATGGTGCCTGATTAAGTTGACGTGATTATTTCATCTTTATCATTAATGACTGATATTGTGTGGCTTGGCTAAAGAAAGCAATGCCTTCTGATGCCATAATATTTTGAAAGGAAAATCAGCATTTGTTTCTATGTTTTACCAGTTGGCATTATTCTGTTTCTCTCAATCATTTGAAACTGCTTAGTCTTCTCTGATAAGACTTTATTTTGTCCTCTGCAGCACTTCCTATATCATCTCTCTTTCCGTTCCTTTATTTCATGGTGAGTTTAGCTATCAATTGAACTCAATTGTGACATTATTCGAGGTTCTATCAATACATTTATTTGAGTGCTTAAACATCATTTTCAGCTTTTATTTTCTTTGTTTGTTTTTTTTAAAGGGGTAGTGCTCTATAGTTTTTTATGCAGTTCTTAAATGCTTAATTATGCAGAATTTGTCTGCAGGTAGGTATTTGTGCTTTGGTGAAGTTTGTTTTGCTTATAGTTTTGAATTTGTAAGCAAGATGGTTAGGCAATAGATTTTTTTATAAGGGTTGGAACACTTGAAGTGTTCTCTTTAATTAATTAATTCTTTGCTTCTAAAAAAAATAAAAATCTCTAGTAAATCCTCACAACATTTCCCTGGCATTTCAAAACTGAATCTAGGTATCAATTCACTTAATAATCATCATTTTTAGGCATAATATAAAAAAATGGTTTCATAGTATTTGAGTACTGCACTGATAAATTGCATGCCAAAGTCAATTTTTAAGTGGTTACTGTTCTCTGTTCTGCTTTATCATTTGTTATGAAATACTTACAAAACCAAATCTGTGATTAATGTTTAACTTTATGTCATGGATTCGCATAATACACATCACGATTACTCAAAAACGAAACATTTATTTTCAGGTAAGGGATTTTAATATTGCGAAAACAGAAGCTGATATTAGTTATTATGCTGGTTATATCGGTAAGATCACTTCTGTTATTTTCAGTTTTTTGGAGTCTTCAACAATCCTTGTAAGTTACTTATTAGGGAGGCTCTGTATGATAAAAAATGTTGCAGGTTCTTCATTCATGCTTGGAAGATGTTTGACATCTGTATTATGGGGAGTTGTTGCTGATCGCTATGGTAGAAAGCCTGTAATTGTTATAGGGGTTGTTGTAGTGTAAGTATATCTGTCAATGAATTGGTGCTTTCTTTATATTTGTGTACAGCTTCCTATAATTCTCAATGCTTACTTTATTTCAGTGTCATTTTCAACACACTATTTGGCCTTAGCACAAGTTTTTGGATGGCTGTTGTTACGAGATTTCTTCTGGGAAGTTTAAACGGTATGCTTGGACCAGTGAAGGTATCACATTTTAACACCAAATAGTTAGCAGTTTCATATATTCCATGTTCAATCTGGTTCAAACTTTCTTTATACATGTCTGTTTGCCTAACTCCTTTTTTTAACAGGCCTATGCCACTGAAATTTTTCGAGAAGAACACCATTCTCTAGGACTCTCAACTGTTAGCATCATCATCTCTTTTATTCTATTAGTTCTTAGAACTACATTTCCACAATAATAATTCAAAGTGTGATTTGCTTTTAGGTCAGTGCAGCTTGGGGCACAGGTTTAATCATTGGCCCAGCATTGGGAGGCTATTTGGCTCAGGTACTTTCTATACACTTCTCCATTTTAATATGCTATCAGAGTCATTTTAGAACTAAGCAAGAGTTGGTAGGCTTGGCATGAGGGAGTGTGTCGGATTGCCATCTAGACAAAATGGTCTCATGAATATTTTGTTTTACATTTTGCACTGATAAGTACTCAAGTTTCTATGTAAGTGTGTAATGTGCACATTTTTCACTTATTTATCTAATACTTTGGGAATATTTTTATTGTAGCCAGTAGAGAAGTACCCACATATATTTCCAAAGGGTTCCTTTTGGGATAAGTAAGTGGACTTTGGATTCAATTTTCCTCTTCTTTGTCTTTTTATCATTTTATCCTTTTAATGATGCTCTGATTTTCATTTACCAAAACATATAAATCATTGTGCAGGTTTCCATACTTCTTGCCCAACCTTGTAATATCAGTATTAGCATTTATAGTGATTATTTGCTGCTTCTGGATTCCGGTATGTTTCTAAGGTTCTTCATTGATTACATATGTTTCTATCTTCTTTATGTTCTGTGGCTTTTTAGTCTTGTAACAATTTTATGATGACTTTTTACAGGAAACACTTCACAACCACAGTTCTAGCGATGAGTCCATAGACGATGCTGAAGCTTTAGAAAATGGAAACAGTGGAGCTGGCACTGACATGACAATCCAAAAGAATGAAAACCTCCTCCTGAATTGGCCCTTAATGTCATCTGTCATAATTTATTGTGTTTTCTCACTTCATGATATTGCTTATCAAGAGGTATCACTCTATGGATTTCATTTGATATATGTTGTTTAGATTTTCCTGATTTTTATTCTTTTTGTGTTTAAGTGAACAACATGGATTCATCTTGCTTTCTTTAGGTTTTCTCATTATGGGCTGTGAGTCCTCGAAAGCTGGGGGGTTTGAACTTCTCAACAAATAATGTTGGCAATGTTCTTTCAATAACAGGTGCATCTCTGGAACTAACAATTGATGATGCTTATTACTCTTCACCTTCCTAACTTTTCATCAGCAAAGATTGCACACAAATTTTATGCATTTACATGAGGCGTGTAATTTCCTTCTGGGGTTGTTCTTATTTTGTGTGTCTTGTTGAATGAATTTTACTGATTTGGATTGCCAAACTTTGTTCAAATAATGTTTAGTCATGTCTTGTTCATTTCCATAACTTCGTTTTGAGAATGACTTCTTTGAACTGCGGTCATGTTCCGAATGTGGCTTTGTAAATTCACATATGTTATAGACATAACAAATATCAACTCTTTCTGTGCTAAATGTATGGTGAAAATTACTTTGATCTCAAAAGGTTAGTAATTCAACTATTTATTCAGTTGGTCAATCTGAAGTCATATGATAATAGTAAATCTATTCGAAGCTCTATTACTTGCCAAAATTTTCTAGTTACAACACCAAGATGCTATATATTTTACTGCTTTTACTGCAAAGTTCTTGTATCTTTCTCTTTATAAAAGAGGAAGCATGAAAGATAGGCTAATTTAGAGATAAACAAATAATTAGTCATTATATTGACTAAGTTAGATATTACTTTATAAACTAAAAGATTATTATAATCTAAAGTTGTTCTTATTATTAATACAAATTTATGAAGTAGTATCTAACATTAGTTACAAAATTGTTTGCATTTTGGGTTTGAGAGTGGTAGAAAGATTTTTGGATTTGGTGTTGATCTTTATTGTCCTATTGTACAATTGATAGTTTGTATAATTACTTACTCACTTCTCAAATGTTTTATCAAATGTTCAGGTGCTACACTTATAATTTACCAACTTTCGGTCTATCCATCTATTGAAAGAGCTTGTGGAGCTGTAGGAATTGCCCGCATTACAGGGGTTAGTTTTCATCAAATTGTAGCTATTATTTCGTTTTTAACATTTCAATTTTTTTGTTATCTGAAGTTTTTCCATATGCAGATGTTATCAATACCTCTTTTGCAAAGCTACCCCCTCATAGCACTGTTGTCTGGCGTAGCACTAACCATAGTCATAGTTATTGCTTCAATTCTAAAGAATATTCTGTCTGTAAGTGCACCTCTTTGTTTATTTAATTGTTTATCAGTGATTTTGAGTGTTCAAATTGACTCAGAAAAGTTCTGTATGTTACAAATTTGACTGATTGTACTCTTTTTGTTGGATTTAGACCACCATTATAACTGGTTTGTTCCTCCTACAAAACCGAGCAGTGGTAAACTTTTGAATTATTGCAATTTTTATTGGTTGAGACTATTTGTTGATGGAACTGTAACATATATGACATATTCATTTGGAAAACAGGAACAACACCAAAGAGGGGCAGCTAATGGCATTTCTATGACTTGCATGTCTCTATTCAAAGCAATTGGCCCTGCCACAGGTGGTGCAGTGTGAGTGTTCCTGTGACATGTTCAGCTTTTATTGCACTTACATGTCAGTTCAAAAAATGTCAAATATACTTGCATGTTAATACACAGGTTTTTCATTTGATCTGTCTATAATAACACAGAAGATTAATCTAATTCATCTGTTTATGATATGGTTTTTTCATAGTGAACTAGTTTGAAAGATATAGGTAGCACATTACCTGTCAATGTATCCCTTGACCCTTGTTGGCATAGAATCATATTTAACCGAAATTACTCCCCTCCACTTTGATCCATTAGCAGTTGAAAAGTTTTCATTAGTAGTTCTTAACCACATACTTTCTTACCACAAGTATCATATACTTTAAGAATTCTCTCCTATTCTCTTATATGATGATGATGAATGCAGATTAACTTGGTCACAGAAGAGGATGGATGCTTCATTCCTCCATGGTATGATACTCACCCAATTTATTTGACTATAATAACAGAAGCTTTTTATCTGTGTGCACATGAGATATTGCATGTTTTTCTATTATCAAAACGCAGAACAAGATATGCTTGAGTAGCAGTATGCATGTGGTGGTATAATTAAGTACTGTCTAGCTAGAGACCATGATGTCAATGTAGTTGTTAAGAGCATTGGTTCTTTTGCTAGGAAGTTACTTACTGATTTACATGTGTTTGAATGCAGGAACCAATATGGTGTTCTTTGTTCTGAACATAATTGAAGCAGTTGGAATAATAATGATGTTCAAACCATTCCTTGCTCAGAAGAAGAAAACACAATCAGATCAGTTACACTGATATAGCATCTCCATGGAATGTTGCTAACTAGATGCATGAACTTTCATATTGAAGTTAAATTAAGGGAACCAATTCAATCTGTAACTTGCCTTAAAATAGTAAGGAGAAAGCTAGCGAAAGGCCAATTAAGCCTTACACCCCATTTTTTTTTCTTCAATTGTTTCAATGTAGTAGTATAATATACTTTTGTTACTAGTATACCCTACAATTATATACTACTTATTTGTTATTATAATACAATATTATTTATGACTACATATTTGTTATTACAATACAATACTCTTTTAATTTCGATGTATTTTCTGATTTAAGGTGTTCTTAGACATTAAGCAAATCAATACATCAGTTAATAACTAACTTTTGTTTTGTTCTAAAACGACCTTACAATTTTCTATGTTTCAATCTTTGCAATTATTTCACATTTAATCAGACAATTATTACATTCTTTCATATCACATGTAACAAGATATGTTCTTTATGAATACATAAAATTCCAAGGGGTTACTTTTCCACCTAATTGGTAGTTTGTGATGCATAGTTAAGCAAAAATGAAAGAATTTAGATTCATGTTTGGTGGGTTTTTTTTTGTTTTGTTTCAACACAGCACTCATCTTAATTTCCCTATTACATCCTTTTTACTTTCTGGTTATTTTTTATAATTGTTCACTTTAATTGATTTCCTATCTCAATATAGTTTTAGAAGAAATGCACCAGTGCAGAATGTTTGGCATGAAGCATAAATATTGAAAGTTAAGTGTGTAATGCATCATGGAAACATCAGGAATATTCAGTTTCAATTTCAATATCATTGAGATTATTTTTTCTGTCAGTAATTCTTTAGTTGTATCAGAAGAATTCATCTTATTATGAAATAAAATGAGAATAGAAAAGACATTTTAATGAGAATAGAAAAGACATTTTGTGAATATTTGAAAATTGGCATTACAATATTTTAACAGTTTCAAACATTTCAAACATTTATGCTGTGTTTGGATTTGTGGAGAGGATTTGAGAAAAGAAGAGAAAGTGAATTTGTGAGGATTAGAGAGAATATGAAGTTGTTTGGATTAAAGGAAAATAAAGTTGATTTGTGATGATGATTTATTAAAATTTGTGAGTGATGTAATAGTTAAGAATTTAGAAATTATTTTAAATAATGTAAGTTTACAAATTTATCTTTGTTGTTAAAAATTATTTAAATAATAAATTATGATATATTATTTTTAGATTTGAGTTAAGTAAATTTTTCTAATATATAGTGTTCATAATTATTTGTATTTTTTAATAAAAAATTAAGAATAAAAAATATTTTGTGTTAAATTAAAATAAATTTATTAAATGTATTAAAATTTATGAGAATAATATTTATTATTATATACATTTCTTATTTTATATAACTATAAAGAATTTATGATATTATAATTTTATTTTATTATTTTTATTATTTCTTATTATATGTTATAATTAATAGTATAATTAAATATTTTTAAAATTATGAAGTAAATTTATATAATAATTAATTTTATATTATATATTATAATAAAATTCATACACAAATATTTTTACCATCTCTCCACTCTCAAACCCACTAAATCAAACACAACAAAAAGTTAATGTTTCCTCCCTTATCATTGGGCATACCTAAAACAACACCCTATTAATCACTTTGTACCATATCTTAAAGGACAAATTAGGATTTTTGTCTTGTACAATTCATCCAATTATGCTATATTTCGTACCATCGAATAAAAGGACAGAAATCTTTTAAAATTGAGCGGTGCAAACTTTATGGTAATTATATCCCACATCAAAAAGAAAAAAAGAAAATGAAAACAAAATTGTTTATAATTTCACTGACAAGATGTAGATTGCTATGCTAAATGAATCTTGCTTGTGGTTCTCACGGGAACATTAAATGTGATGGAACAACACGAAGACTGGACTCTGCACTATAGTTGAGAAAATCTTTTAGATTTGTAAAGAAAATTTTAAATATATTTATATTATTATATAATTAATTATTTATTTATAATTTACTTTTATCACACTTTTTCTACCAATCATTCATCAAACCCTAACATTGCATTTGGGGTTGGAGGGAGAGGAAATATACAATGCTATTGTCTTTGTGATGATAAATGGTTATATGTTGTTTTACTCTTCCATAATTGCATAAAATAATTGAGTTTTATACTTCAACTGCATCAGTCTCACCAACTTCGAGTGCATTGAAAAGACATCATCCTACCTAATAAGATATTCAAACAGGTCATTTCTTAAAAGTGTGGGATGTGTTTGAGGTCGGTTATCAGACTTTTGATTAAGATCAAGTATATAGCATCTGTTCTTATAAATTTAATATATGATATGATATATGAATCATATGATATTAAATTAATATTTTGAATGAGAGGATCAACAACAACAGTAACTTGCTACAGAGGCTTTTGAGCTTCTCACTCAAAACAGTTCAATTTTTTTTAATTTGTAATTATATATTAGAATACAAATGATCTTTGATTTACAATCATCAGTTTTTTATTATTGAGAAGATTTTAAAATAGGTATTTGGCACAAACTGAAACTATGGAAGGATGTTGACCACCTCCTACATAACTAAAAAGTCAACATGAAAGTTCAGGTTCAAATTCTGTAGTAACAGAAAAATTCATCATATTATGAAATGACAATAGAAAAAAACATTTGGTGAATACTAGAAAAATTTGAAGTGAATGATAGTAGGCTAAAAATTAGGATATTTTGTCTTTTATTTATACAATTATTCTATATTTCATAAAAAAAGGACAATTCTTTCAAAACTGAGTATAGTATTTTCACTGACAAAATGCCAGATTGTTGAGTTGGGCTTGTGACCAAGTGGGAGCATTAATGTGATGTAACAACATTGAAGCTTGCTGGGTCTATAACTTTGTTGGAAGATGCATTTTTTTATATGTTTTATCATCTCATTAATGAGTAGATGCAGAGAGAAAATTTAATTACTCAGATTTAGGTACCATTAGAGAAAAAAAATAGCACTTTTTTCAGAAGACTTAGCCTGATGCCAACAACAATTACATGATTAACTACTAGACTTTTCACAAGATCTATTTTTCTCTAAATTTTAAACACAGCATAAGAAATGAACAAAACTGTTACAGTAGAATGTATATTCTAACTATATTAACAAACTCTTCATCACTAGTCACATGAGGCCTTCGTTGGATTCCAAGACTTTCATCATATGAGGTGTGCCTGTTCTCATGCATGAGGCTACATGAAAACTCTGACAAAACAGGATTGTTGTCGTTTTCATTTCTTTTCTTTTATATTAAACCACATTCTTACAGATAACTAGCATGACTTTTTCTCTGTTTATGAGAAGATATCGAACAAAAATCTTCAAATCTGTCATGTTTCTGTCGCTGATTTGTTGGACGAAAGCTGTCTCCTACAAATTGAGGCATTCATAATCAAACTCAAAATGTATGGAAGTTTATAAAATTTTTACCCTCCCATATTATTGAAGCATCTTATTCAACTGACAAAGTTCCACATTTGTCAGAAGTCTGTCAAGAAGATGGAGCTCACAGTATAAGAACAGAATACTTACATGTAACAAATCATACCTTTCTCGGCCTTTTGGCTAAGATCAAGTGTAGTATCTGTTCTTATCAGTTTAATATCTGATATGTGGATCATTGATTCACACGATATTAAATTTATATTTTGAGGGAGAGTGTCCATTACAATAGCTTGCTATTGGGACTCTTAGGCATAGCTCTTGTCTAGCACTATTGCAAGAGTCTGGTGCATCCCACTCAAACAAGTTAAGAATTCGTACATATGGGTTTTTTGGGTTTTTTTTATCATTTTCTGCATTTTTTAAAATATATTTACAGTGTATTTATTACTGTTAAGAAAATTTCAACACCTTTTGTATAGTTGTAAGTTGGCGGGGCAGCTGTGTGATCTGTGGATGGATAGGAAGATCCTCAAGGGCTGATGTACATTATTGGTATGAGATATCAATAACTTCTTTTGGCAATTGTTTGGGGTATTTGGATCGGAATCATAGAAATAATATAATATTTGGAATCATAGAAAGAACAAAGTATTAGGATTTGGAATCAATAATAGGATTTGTAACCAATCATAGAAATAATATAGTATATAGAGAAGGTTTTTGCATTGGACAATAAGAATCATAGAAATAATATATAGTATTTAGAGAAGATTTTTGCATTCGTATAGATCAATATATGTGCATGGATAAACAATAAGAATCATAAATATAATACAGTATTCAGAGAAGGTTTTTGCATTGAAATAGATCAATATATAGGCATGGATAAACAATGTATAAAAATAGTTGTTCTTCTTATTAGATGTGCTAAGGTTTTTGCATTGGTATAGATCAAGATATGAACACGGATATAAACAATAAGTATAAAATATAAAATAGTTGCTTTTCGTATTTAGATTAGTGCCTCAATCCAATTGAATGCGTGCCTGCAGTTGGTTTAAAAAGGGTTAGTAAGCTCACATGTTGGTACAGGAAAATCTGTAAATTTGCAGTAACCATTAAATTAAAATCCAGGGGTAAGTATGAAAAATATGGCTTCCTTGTTTGGCTTCTCTGTATTCTTTAGTGTTGCAGGTATTATCCTAAGTAGAGCCAAAGCTAGGCAAGGGTGTATATATACAGCAAAAACATATAAAAACCAACAAAAAAAAAACTAACATAGCTTGACTAACTAACAATCAAGATGGTTTTAGATAACCTGCTAAAAGGTTAGACGATCTAACCTTGAATGAACATACCAGGTTAGACGATCTAACCTTGAATGAATATACCAGACATGACTTTTTCTTTGTTTGTGAAAAGATATTAAACAAACATTTGTCATGTTTCTGTGGCTGATTTGTTTGACGAAACCTCTCTTCAAAATCAAACTTCAAATTGTATGGAAGTATATAAAATTCAACTGACAGTTCCACATTTGTCAGGACTCTTTCAAGAAGATGGACCTCGCAATATAAAATCAAAATACTTACATAATACAAATCATACCTTTCTCGGCCTTTTGGCTAAGATCAAGTGTAGTATCTGTTCTTATCAGTTTAATATCTGATATATGAACCATTGGTTCATACGATATTAAATTTATTTTTTTCTGAGAGAGGG
>Ga0123342_1002017_pt1 | contig 34012 bp, 13 predicted proteins | sample Turbeawhitnodule_FD_89960 | JGI IMG/M metagenome (GOLD analysis project Ga0123342, IMG submission 89960) | Root nodule microbial communities of legume samples collected from Mexico - Turtle bean Mexico white nodule | ecosystem: Host-associated > Plants > Roots > Nodule | place: Mexico: Nepantla... | reverse complement strand
TTTTCTCAAAATATATATATTAAATATATTTGTCTCAAAATATATATATATATATATATATATATATATATATATATATATATATATATACTCACGTAACCTTATCATAAAAATATGAAATTTGTTTGTCATTGTCACGCTTTTTAATTTTAAAACATGTGTTTTTCTACTGTTAGTTTATTATTTTTGTTGTATGTGCTATTGAAGTTATTTATTTTTATCACTTTAAAAAAAGTATTTTAAGGTAATGTATCTGATATATAATAATAATTTAAATTTTATTTATTTATCAACTAAAATTTTATAACTTTTTTATGTCATTGAAGATATTTATGCTGCATTTTTAGTAACTATTTTTTGTAAGAAAAGAAAATTAATGTATTTATATTAATTACGCGTATTTACATTTATTATATTCTTTAATTTTTACTGAGAAAAAATATTATTAAAAAATTATTAAATTAAAAATAATAATTTTGAAAATAAAAAATAATTAGTTACTATATTGATTAAATTAGATACTATTTTATAAATTAAAAAAATTATTAGTATCTAAAATAATTTTTTTATTAATAAAAAATTATAAATTAATTTTTAAATTAACATTTAATTAATTATCAAGATTTTAACTACAAATTTTTTAGATTTTAAAATTAGTAACTAAAATTTTGATACTAATTACATATTAATCATTTATTAAATATTAATTAAAATACTAATTTAATTTTTGTTAATAATAAAAGTTATTTTAAATATTAATAATTTTTAGTCTATAAAATAAAATTTAATTTTCCTTGTGAACTTATAAACATTAAAATCATTTTATTAATTTATATCGTTTAATATATTGTACTATTTGAAAATATATTTAATTATCATTCATTCAAATTCAAGCAAACAAATATCTTTACCAGATTCATTAGTCATTACCTTATCTGGTCTTGAAACAAATTATTAGAAGTATATTGCAGAATAATCTACTTTTTATCTACTCCCTCTTTTTTAGTATTTATTCCGTGTTATATTATCTGAAAGTTTGAGATTGATTGTCTCAAAATATTTATTAATTAAGAATATGAATATAAAATTATTTATTTTTATTGTTTCTTGTGATCTTGTATAAAACTAATTAATTTATGTATCACAGAAATGAACTTCTTTTATAAAAAAACTAAATTTAAAATTAAGTTAATACGACTTAATAAAAAAAGACAATGTTCCACATATCATATGTGAAATTTTGAGATAGTTTGTAATATGTTTCAATGGTCTAGTAAAAAGAGACCTTATTATGTTTCATTATTATTAATATCTAAGATTGTTTTTTTTATCAAACAAAATGTTAGATAACTAAAAATAGGTATCTATATTTAAAAATAGGTATCTATATTGACAAATAACTTATCATATATATGGATATCAACTAACGCATGTAGTATATAAGGGTTGAAGTTGAAGATGTTAAGAAAACTCTTGCTATTAATAGACAAAAATAAGTAAAGGGTTTGTCACATAAAATACAGATTTATTTTATTGACCTTGAGTTTTCTTACTTTTTAAATAGGCTTCACTTTATAAGTGTGGTTGTTGTGTAAATACATTGAGGATTTTCATTCCAAACCACAAAATAATTGGACTTTATTACTTGTTCCCAACTTACCAAATTTTAGATTTCATTAGTTGAATGTTTAAACTACAATATTGACCTACATTACTTATTTATATATGGGAAAATATAATTTGGAAACAAAAATGATTACATGTGTATATGGGTATGGAAGTTAAAATTGAGTTTGTAAAGCAAATGCGACCTACCTTATTTAAAAGCTCCCATTTTCAAGTTTTTAGGCGACTTGGATCTTCTCAATCATAATGTTCATAATGTTGAATCTTGTTTCAGTAACTCTCCTATCCAATGATTGATAGTCTATAGTTACAAATGTTATTTCTATTGTGAATTTCCCAAAATTGTTCTAAGATATTGATCTTTCTAGAAATGAATTCCTTTGAAGATGTAAATATTGATATTTGGAGATTAATCTTCAAACAAGATTTATTGCAAAAGTTATCTAATTGCATGCCCAATTGCCTTAGTATCACAATGATTAGATGTCAATCTACAAAATATGCAAACCAAAATGTTAAACATGAAATATAGCAAACAATTTATAATAAAACTCAATGTGATCATAAACTTACTCTTTACCCACTGGTCGAATGATGACCCTCCCACTATATATATTGAATAAGAATCATAAGGAGTAACACTATTAGTTATAAATCATCTATCATAAAAATTATTAATACAATTATAAAAAAAAAAAAAAGATGGACACATTGTCCATGTTGGAGGAAGCTATTCGGTATGTGAAGTACCTCAAAACTCATATTTGACTCCACCAAACCATGATCAATTTCTTTGATGATAACGACTCACTTTTTCCTATGTACCTTAATGAATTCTACTTCCCTTCTCCTATGTACCTTAGTTGATGGAACTCATGATTTTTCAGTAGATCATACATGTCAAAATTTCTTATAAAGAACTTACCTCAAGCGATGGAACTTCAAGCTTTCACAATAAAACTTCTCAAGCTCCCTCAAACAACTAAAATAAAAAACACAGTGTTGAAAATCATTCTAGAATCGTTAAAGCTAGACCTTCAAAAATAAAACTACACAACACACACCTCAACCAATATAACACAGAAAGAAAGAAATCGAGATGGGGGAAAACCTGGGTTTGAGTCTTCAACTCGCAGAAATTGAAAAAGGAAAGAAATGTGAAACTCACGGTCGCACGTTCTCATGATCGCGTTCTCACGATCACTCCTCAGGTCGCGTTCTCAAGTCGCACTGCTCAACAGCTAGGTCGCGTTCTCAGGTCGCACTGCTCAACAACTAGGTCGCATTCTCAGGTCACACTGCTCAACAACTAGGTTGCGTTCTCAACGCACATTCTCTGGCTGCATTTTCATCTTAAACCCAAGCTTCGAAAAGTTTTCACTCTTTTCTCCACGCAACTGCACAATTTCAAATAAATAAAAGATTAATTATTTGCGTAGGCTGAACCTTCACAATTTTATTATTTATTTGAATTTAATTCCAAAATGTATAATGTGAGCTTAACCTTCAAAACTTTAAATTTTTATTATTATTTATATTTTTAGTAGTGACCGTTTGACCAACACAATCTTTATTTTAATTTTTTTTACGTAAGTATAACCCACGCTTTTCCACGTTTTATTTGATTTCTTTTAATATTGAAGGTTTAATTGACAATATTTAGTGTCCACAATTGGACCTTCATTTTTTTTCCAGCTAATTCTACTTTTTGACGTAATGAGTAACATTATATAATTAGGAATATATAATAAATAATAATTATAAATATTTTTAATTTATAAATAATAATAATTAATAATATTATTAATTAGAGACAAAATTTTGATATCATAATTAGAATTATGATTATCGGTAATAACTGATTTTATTCGATGAACTTGTGTCCATCAATAATTATCGATAAATTTATGTTTGATGAATTAAAAAATATTTTATTTCAATATTTTTAATATTAATAAATTTTAAAATATTTATCATTTGGAAAATTTGAACAAGTTTTTAGTTATACTAATTTTTATGATAATTTTTCAACCAAGAATTTTTTTAATAAAATATTTAGTTCAATTCATAAATTAATTAAATGTAAGGTAAGATACTAATAGTGATTTTTTTTTAAGAAACACACTTGATATTTATTTAATTTAAATAGTCTATATTTTTAAAGAACTAAAAACATATGAAGTGATAACTATAATTTCGAAACAAAATGAATAATTAAGAAAAATATTAATTATCATCTCTAAAATTTTACTCTTTTTCCTAGATAATTAATAAATTAAACATATTATATAATAATTCCTCAAATATTAAAACATTAAAAAAATAATTAAACAAAGATTAATTTTAGAGATAGAAAATAATTAGTCACTATAATAACTAGATACTATTTTAAAGATTAAAAAAATTATTGATATTTAAAATAATTTTTATTATTAATAAAATTTATAAATTAGTTTTTCAATTGATATTTAATTAGTTACCAAATTATTTTAGATTTTAAAATTGATAGGTTAAACTTTGGTAGGTAATTAGATACCAATTTAGAAATTAATTTATACATTTAAAACGATTTTAAATACCAATAATATTTAGTTTATAAATTATATATAATTTAGTCAATATAATAACTAATTTTTTTTTTTTTAAATTGTTTTCTAAAAAATATTCTCAATTTTTTCCCTATTGAAGAATTCTTCGAATTAACTCTTATAGGTTAATATAATATTTCAATATAAAATTAAATTAGTGGATGTTTTAAGATGTATTTAAATAGCACACCACACAAAATTGATGGGGTACTAATTAATGTTAAAAATTGTTAGACAGTGTTATTACTTTTAAGGGTTCCCCCACAAAGAAAGCAGCCCGAAAAGTCTAATAATCTTTCCTATTTATGATAATTGGAGTGTCATTTATTATTATTACTAATGTGAAAGAGAAAACAAATTGATGACATTAGACCAGTCAAATGTACTGCCTCTGCTGCATGAGAAAGAGTTACTTACTGCTTTTAAAGATTTCAACATTTTATGTGCTCAGATCTTTATATATAGAGACCACACACCCTTTTAGTTTTGTCACACAACATCTTTTCCTGACTCCTCCGCACCACTGCATCCCTCTCTTTCATCACTTTCCTTCTAGATAACTTGCATTTCCAACCCAAACAAAACCTCTCTCTCTCTTTCTCTCTTTCTCTCTTTCCCACATGGCAGCTTTTTCTTACCAATACCATCCTTTTCTGGTTGATCCTGCATTCTTCCCCTCCAACATGAACACCCCTTCTTCTCCTCCTCCTCCCCAGTTTCACCTCCCTCAGGAAACATCTTTCAATGTCACAAACCAGGAGACTAGCTGTGTTGACCAAAGCTCCAAGATCACCATCAGTGACAATGAGCCTTCTGTCACTAAAAACCTTAGCCCTCAGTCCTCTGTGGTGGTGGACAAGCTTGAAACTGGCGAGCAGGTCACTCAGAAGGTTCACACTCCTGTGGAGAAGAAAAGGAGAACCAGAAATGGATCTTCCTTGACTAGTAACACTCAATCCAAGGTAAATAATTTGAGTTTAATTTCTTTGTACTCACAGTTTTATATTGTTCATCCCTCAAAAACCATGCTTGCTATAACAACTTTCAAGGTATTCATTATAAAATTTAGTAAACTTACGACTAGACTATACTATATAACTGTTTACACTCATGAATTGATGATTTATGTTCTAGCTTTATTAATTATCTTAAGTTTTGTGCTTTTTCCATCATTGATTCTCTACACTATAATTAGTGTTTAGTGTGTTAACCAAATTATTGTTGTCTTGTTGATTACTCTAGGATACTGCAGCAGAAGGAAGAACCAAGAAACAAAGAAAGAACAATGGTGGGGTGAAAGAAGAGGACAAGGCAAAAGTAGAGAAGAAGGAGCAGAGAAAATGTCCTGAAGAGCCCCCAACAGGCTATATCCACGTCAGAGCAAGAAGGGGTCAGGCAACGGATAGCCACAGCCTTGCTGAGAGGGTACTGTACTCTCTTAACAACTTGAAATTATCTATGGTTGTGGGCCCCACTAATGTGCTGGCTGCCTGGAGTTTTATCTTCATGTCTCATTCTAATGTTGCAAGAAAATGGATTTCAGGTGAGAAGAGAGAAGATAAGTGAAAGGATGAAGGTGTTGCAACGGCTTGTGCCAGGCTGTGATAAGGTAGGTAAAGTAGAACTTCATGTCACACTTGCATGTAGGACCAATAATTTTATTTTCCTTAAAAGTAATACTGAAATAACTTTATCACTTAACAACAACTCCTGTTATTCTTTTGATTGGTTGTATGATTTGTGAAATGTGATTGTGCTCTGGTTAGAACTACCCTTTATACCTTAGTTTTACCCATTTCTTCTGACAAGGTACCTATGATTGTGCTTTGGTTTTTATCTAGGTGACTGGAAAGGCCCTTATGTTGGATGAAATAATCAATTATGTTCAGTCTTTACAGAATCAAGTTGAGGTACCCTTAACAGATTCAATTGTTCTTCCGGTTAATACTTCACCTTAATTATTCTATATGCAATGTGTATTATTCTAACAAGCTACCTATGCCTACAATTTCTGCAGTTCTTGTCAATGAAGCTTGCTTCCGTGAATCCCATGTTTTATGACTTGTCATCGGACATAGACACCCTCTTGGTTAGACCAGAGGTGAGGACTGATAAAGAAAATTAACAATTTCCATGTTTACTCATCTGTCTAATCATGAACTAACATGGCCTCTTTTAATCTTTCAGAAACTAAATAGCATGGCATCACCATCACCAATACCATGTGTGTCACATTGCAACAGCCCCAACCAAGCCACAACTTTTGCTGATACAACCACCATGACCCCCACCAACATCTTTCACAATGCTAGTGACTATCTTTTGGATAACTCAACTTCATTTTTTCTTCAAGGGCAGAGGTCAACTATGTTCTCTGAGGAGGTATAAACACAAATAGCCAATTTTCTTTTTTAGAAAAAGAAAAAAAGGTTTTCTTTACTTAGTATTATTATTGTTGACAAAAACATCATTTTCAGGATACCGGTAGTCATCTCTGGGACGCAGAGGACCAGCGACAAAAGTTTCTTCATCCATATGGATTCAGCAACAACTTATGTTCCTTTCATTAATAAATTTTTTTCACAAAGCTGCCCTACAAAACTACGAACATGTTGTAAGTTTTCACATCCTGCCTCGTATTAAAACATTATTATATTACTCAATGATATGGTTCCTGAGTCTGACCCCCTTTTTTTTTAATAAAATTTCTTCAGGATTTAGCTTTTACACTAGGTAAGGAAATTCCAAAGAGGCACCAGAATGAGCCAAAAAGAAATTAGGCATTAGGAGAAAAAAAAACAAAGCTACGTTGGTATGGGTATAAGTACATCATTTCAGTCGAAGGAAAGGGTAACTGGTGGCGTAAAGAGTCTGGCTTGGATCCTAGTCCATCAGATTTAAAGTGGCCTTTGAAGATGAATAAAGGGCACCAAAACTAATGGATGAAGAACCACAAGGACAGAAAATACCGACCAAATAAGACCATATCTTTTCTAGATCCATTGTTCTGTTTCAGTGATTTTTGACTCTCCAAGGACTTACTATGCACAAATTCCGAGAGACTATCAATCCTATACACAAATCAGTATGTTATGTAAATTATCAAAGTATTGATTCTTGTGGTGGCAGTTATTCTGTTGGTACAGTTAATTTCACCATTATTGAGAGATGAGGGGTTGATGCTACTGATCATGTTCTTGACATGACTGGCCATGCATTTGTTTGTTGGCCTAGTTAGCTTTTATGTATATGTATCTGCAGAATCTTCATAGTTTTGGCATCATTATGATTGTTGTTATTATTATTATTTATCCATCCACAACGTCAAGTTTCGTTAACTACATGATTTTCAACCTCAACTGAACAAACAAATTGTTTAAAAATCAATAATCGTTAATTTTCATACAATATGATTCATCGTGTTGTTTCAAATTTAATATTCTGATGTCATATTCATACATCAATGGTAGAGTCGTGATCATTCATATCGTTAATCATATAAAAATTATAACTAAGGAGTGTGTACTTGCGTTACTCCATTAAAATATTGGTCAGATTCGTTTTATTTCAAAGATAATCAATTTACTTCGCCTGTTAAAAGATAGTAAATGAATTGACGTGACAATTTATTGTTTCCATAGACAAAGGAGTTCTGTCTTTGTTACAAGGATAGAACTGTCAAAAGGCTAAGGAGATCTTTCATGCTTTCAGAGTGCGTGTGAAATGGGAACACAGAAGAAATGCTCTCAATCTATGTGCATTGAACCATTGCTAAAATGTGGCGAGGCCATGACAGAAATATTAAGCACAGACAATGACCTTTTACAAATAGCTCATAATTAAGGACCTGGTTAATTGGTTATCTTAAAGTTTTAATCAGCTGAATAATATTTAAAACTAAACTAAAATATGTATCAACTTTACCCTAATAACTAATCTTATCGTTGATGTAATTAAGTAACAAGGGTAGATAGATGATTTATTTTTATAAGTTTTATATGCAGATGAAATGCAAATCATAGATATTTAAACATCAGCTCTTATATTTGAGTTGAGAGGACAGGAAATTCCGAATTTTCCCTATCCCCCCATAAGCAAGGGGCTTAAAGGGGTTTAGATGGTAATGTGAATAGAAAGAGAAGTTTGTTCTAACTAGTTTGAAAATCAGTGTGACAATATCTATGTATCAATCCATCATTATCTATCTATTTGTATTGCCAAAGATGTCAACTAGCATTTATTCATAGTAAATAAATCAATAAAGAAAGGCTATCAGCATTAAACTACATTCTCCATCTACCTCACAAACTGCTTCTTCAATTACGAAAAAGCCTATATTTTGGCACAAAATTAAACAGAAGAATAGACGTCTACATAGAAGTGAAGACACAAAGGTCAGATGTGGTTTAGTTACAAGCAAAATAGAAACCAATGAACATAAAATGAAGTGAAGAGAGAGAGAGAGAATTTCATCCCCAAGAAACTAAAAGAATATTTTTTTTCCCTTAACCTTTGCCTGTGTGTGGATATAGACAGTCCATGTGGATTTTGTGTTCCACTTGTTTTCTGTATGTCGACCCGCATGTTGCATTGTCCTCTCCAATCATATGCACCATCTTCTTCTATGTGTCTTTTCCAACTGAGGCTATAGATATACACACAACATGATCAACTGGGTTTTGATGTATCTTGCATAACTAGCGTTAGTTAAAAGAAAGAAAGAAAGTAGAAAAGAGCTTGATATTTATCAGCCATGTGTCTAATCCTACCTTTTTTCCCACAGACACTAGCCTGATCTAGAACCAACTACATCATCTAGATTATCTGTTCATACTTGTAATTTTGCAAAAGATACGTGAGTATATGGCACCCACCAATTTATGCATACCAAAAGCTATCAAAGTTGAATGATAGTAATGGTGATTAGTTTTCATATTAAATTGTTTTCGATTTCACATCATGACTCATCAATGCTGGATTTGGATACTGTAGAAACTGTTCTCTGGGCCGTTGATGCATATTTGTCACTTGACTCCTTAAGTATGCCTAAGAAAAGCACATAACCTAGAAAGCAATGTTAAAAGTTGGAACACACTTCCCAACCAAACTAGTTTGAGAAGACAAGGTGCTGCCATTGGTTTCGCAATAAACATATTTGTTGGTGCCCAAAGAAGTAAATGCTGTACATATTTGTTGCTCACCAACACGTCCATCTACAATTAAGGGGTCCCCCTGTTTTTATTATTTTAGGGATTCCTCAACTGACAAGCAATGCAGCACTGGCCTTGTCTCTGCTTGATATAACTTCTTAGTTCTGTTTTTTTTTTCATCTTTCTTCCAATCAAGTTTTCCAAACCCTGGTCACAATTTTGTAAAAAATTATAATTTAAGTGTCGTTCATACAGACCCTGTAAATCTTGATGATGTGGCCAAAATCACAGTGCCTCTTTATACCTATTGATCATGACTCATTCAATGCTGAAACTGAATTTAATGATGTTTTGTTCTTGTTGATCCCCCTAGCAATTAATATCGTCCTTCAAAATCCTCGGTTACTGATTTTCTGGATAACCCGTCAAAGTCAACAATTGACACAAGATTACCATAAAATGCTTAAAGTTATTAGCAAAAGTACATGAATTTTTCATCTTTAATTCTATTTTGTGCTCAAATTTAACTTCAAATAAGGGATTTGCCTCTTCAAAGTGAGAAGAGTGCATGACAAACTATATTTATAACTATTTTTTTTTATAAAATTAACAATTTCAGTAGAAATTAACTTTAGATTTCATCATACATTTTATCAATAGCTCTATTCTTACACACTTTTACTTTGGAGGAATTGGATTCCTTATCCGGTTGGTCACAAAATTCTGATGTTATAACAGATGGTTAATGTGAAAAGGAAGTAGCGTATATATAAATAAACTTTTAATTTATTTATATATAGATAAAAAAAAGTTATCTTTTCAACGAATATTAGGACCTTATTTTAAAAATATAAAGTTGCTTAATTATGAAAAAAAATTAAAATGCATTTTAAAATAAAAACATGGTCTTGAGAAATAAATAAATAGATGGGTCCTATTATTGTCTGTGGGTACAACCTATGACAAGTCTGAACCTAAACCCCCTTCTGACTTGTGCATATAAAGCAACAAGCATGAGCTTGAAAGGTGCTACAGTGTCTTCCTCAGACGGTGTAATAAAGAAGTTAGAGAAAGGTTAATTATTGATTTATTAAATTTTGGCAAGTTATTATTATACCTCAAGAAGGAAGGAATAAAGAAAAAAAATGCAAAGTATAAATATCAAGTACTAGCCATGTAACCATAACTAACTCTACGTCTCATCACTGTAATGTAATAATAATGGACTTGTAGTTTCCCACGTAAATACCCTTCTCTGCCCTTTTACCACAGTAAGTTAAATTTGTACGACTCATTATTTACTGCTGCTTTACAAACTTAGGTTTTAATCATCAACATGGATTGGAGTAGCTCAGGACCATCATTGGTTGGTAACTTTTGGGTGATAAAAATGATAGACCATATACATACCCTTATGTACTGTAGCTTGTTTCAGTGATTCTCTGTGATGATTAAAGGTGCAGTAATTAATGACATGGGTGGGATTGGGAGGACATGGCTAATCAAGAAGTACATAATGTGAAGGGTGCATTAACATTTTTACCAGTGACTGACTGAATACATGTACCAAAATCAGCAGTAAGTAACATTGTGCATTAATGAACCCTGAAAGATATTCCATTTTGACAAGTTTTTGTAACTAATTTAAAAACTAATAGTTATAATAGTGCTGTCACAATCTGATGTCAAATGCAAATCTGCATCTATTTGTCATTTGATTCAAGATAAATGACTGGATCAGTCATGTGATAAGCTTGATGTAGAAGCTTGTTTGTCGTGACGATTAAGCCGACATCTGTGTATGGATACACCGAAATATACATCTTTGCCTCTGGTCCAATCATAAAAGCATGATTAAAAGGTGAATATGTAGTCTTATCATGGTTATTACAAAGCTTGAGTGGGATTAACATGACTGCAGGTCTAATCCTGAGATGTACTAGTAAATCTACAAAACCCCTTTAAATGGTAATCATAACAAGTTACCAGGTCCTAGATAGTAATAATGAGTTTGAGTTTGAGTTTGAAATAATATATCATGACATGGGTATCTTGTTATCTAATCTGTCAAATAAATAAGGTTTATTGGGAAGATATTGATCCAGCATTAAGGATCTAAAGCTATAACTAAATTGTCGGATACATGGTTTGTCGGGTATGCCTTATATAAATCCAGTTACGTATTGATTTGCTCAAATTTGGATGTAGCTGTGACATTGACACCACAACTTTCCCCCAACCAATAAAAACAGTGATTAAAACTTAACAGTGCTTAGATTGATGATTAACATCAATTATACATTATAAAGAGGGGAGTGGCCGTAGAGGACGTGAACCACTCATTCAATTGCCAGAAACATGCCAAAGACGACAGAAAACATCCCAGGGATGTGTCTCAGGCTGCTTCAACTTGGACTGTGATTAGCTAAAAAACAAGAAAGAGCTATAAAGATAGAGAGAGATTCCTTTTTAAAGCCAATGAATGCAAATATATATGCAGTGATGAATATAAAAGAATTAAGAGTCCATTGTATTGATGATGATTAGTGATAAACTGAAATTTGATATTAGAGATTATGAAAGTGTGTTTATGTGACATTATTGGTTATGTGTTTGATATTAAATTTAAAAGGGTAAATGTGTATGAAAGAGTGTGTGTGTTGTTGGGGAATGGATAAGGACAGGAGATTATCCTATAGGCATTAGGTTGTTTAAGAGTGGGATACAGAGAAGAGAGTCTTAATTTGGAGGGAGGGGGGGGACCAGGGGAGGGTGGAGAGAACAGTGGGAAGCAGTGAGGGGGCCCAGGAGAGGAGGGAGGAGCAAACCTGGGCTCATGGCATGGTCCCTTAGTCCATTGAATTGGCTTGTCCCTTTTGTCTAGAGAAACAAGAGATGAAGAAGATAGAAGCTGACATTGATTTAATGCAAAGGTATCCATACCCCTTCGCACCTTAGACATCCCATGTCCCAACAATGCACTTCCAGGTTTACTCCATCAACAACCACTCTCCTCCTTTTCTCTTCTTAATTTACCACCACCCACCCAAATAAATTACTACAAATCTTTTTCAATAATTATTTTTTAACTTATCTTTACCTATATTTAAAGAGATTTTATTTTAAGTGTTTTAAATTGTTTTTCTATTTTATTTTTTTAATATTTTATTTTAATTATTTAAATATTTTATAATTTTAGAAGTTAATAAAGTGATTTTTTAATTTTATTTTATTTGTTCTCACTTAACTGATACAAAGGTGAAGAGATTTGTATGCTGATTTTGTTTTATTTATGATCACTTAATCAGTAGAAAAGTGAAAAAATTGATTATTTTATTTAAAACATTTATCAGAATCAATTTTAAATGGAGATAATTTTTTAATTTTTTCTCTTTTTTCTCAAATCTCTTAAAACACAATAATATATCTCTCATATAAATACACATAAATTTATATTTAAATAAATATATATATATATAATAATAATAAAAATAAGAACTAAAAAAATTTGTATTTCACATTTTAAAAGATACACTGCCAAAAGCTAATGTTTACCACAGAAATGGAAACAAATTGTTGCTGAAAATGATACTGGAAAACGGTTTGTTTTTTTCCCAAGATACCTCTTTATGCAGATAACTCACTCAAAAAAAAAAAAAAATATACCACTTCATTCCTATTATTCTAAACTCTACTGTCTTGAATTAAAAAATAAAAATTAACTTTACTAGTCATATTATTTTAGTGAGCGTCTATGTTTAAACCAGTTTTTTTTTTAAAAATAATAGAAAAAGAATTATAAGTTAAAATTAATATATTTATTTGCTTTTTTTTATCAACAAATAATGAATTGAATTAGCTGCTCTTTTATATACCATTTTTTTTTAAATAACTTCATTTTTATAAGTTAATTTTAATTTATATAAATACAAAGTTCATTTTCTTTATATTTCTCTGATGTAATAGTCCTTAATAAAAAAATCATCTGAAAAAACCTTAAAAATAATATTATAATACTATAAAGGCAAGGTTAATGATGGGAATTAGTTTTTATAATATATAATAAATTAGGATTTGAATTTATACCAAAAGAGGTATAATATTCAATGTGACTATAGATTGAGTAAGATTATCTTTAAAAAAATACATCTAAAAAACTTGAGAAAACACACACACACACACACACATATATATATATATATATATATATATATATATATATATATATATATATATAAAGAGAGAGAGTAACTGCATACGACTAAACTAAAATAATTATTACAAACTTCATTTTGTAATTTTTCTTAACAAATTTATTAGTTCTAGTTCATTATTTATAATCAACTTTTAGTACAGTTTATATGATCAACACTAAATTTTTTTTTATATTTTTATTAAACATTATAAATATGTGTATTTTTATTAATAAGTAATGATTAAATAATTTCAAATTAATTAATAAGAATGAAAACAACACTAAAAAAAACATTAAATAAAAAATAGTTTTAGATACAAAAATATTTAGTTACTATATTTACTAAATTAAATGCTAATTTATAAACTAAAAAATTGTTGGTATCTAAAGAAGTTTTTATTATTAATAAAAATTTATAAACTAGTTTCTAAATTGATATATAATATCTTACAATTAATTAGATACCAATTTATAAACTAGTTTTTATATTGGTATCTAATTACCTATAACCTATCATATATTAATTTAGAAACCAGTTTATAAATTTTTATTAATAATAGAAACTATTTTAGACATCACAAGAAAATCATTAAATATAATCGAATTTTGAAGAAATTATATTAACTAAATTATATGTTTTAGAGACTACAAAGTTGTATTTCAAGAAATTCCTATCATTGTTTAAAAGTTCTAAATTGATATCTAAAAAGATACATAGGTTTTAGCTACTAACTATTTTAGATTCTATATTAGTAACTAAAACCTTTGTAACTAATTAAATAACAATTTAAAAACTATTTATGAATAATAGAAATTATTTTAGATATAAATACTATTTTTAGTCTCTAAAATAATATCTAATTTAATGAAATCAATTATTTTTGTCTCTAAAATTAATTTATATTTAATATTTTTTCATAATAAAATATTAATAATTTTTTAATTTATAAAATAATATTTAATTTAGTTAATATATTAACTAATTATATTTTATTTTTAAAACTATTTTTATTTAATGATTCTAGATATAAGACAAAAAATTTTGTCAATATAATATGTTTGTCGGTAAATTTATCAATGCAAAATATTCTTTTTTGATAAATTTATCAACGAAATTTTCTGTCGGTAATTATTAATAATATTAATTATTATTATTAATATTTTAAAAATATTATTTATAGTTAAAAAATTATATTATTATTTACACTTATTACAGTGACTTCAACTTCATAAGTAATCACTAGAAAGAAATTATTTTGTTGTTATATTTTAATTATTATTATTATTATTGTTATTATTAATAATAATATTAATATAATAATAGTAACTCATAAATAATAATAATATATTAATAATAATAATAATATTGTTAATATAATACTAATAATATTATTATTAATATTAGTAATATGAGTAATATTCATAGTAATATTAATACTAATAATATTAATTTTATTATTTACAAAATTAACAATAATGACAATAAATATACTAATATTGAAAGTATTAATAATAAATTACAATAATATTAATAAAATATTATTATTATTTTTAATAATAATAATAACCTAATAAGAGTCATTATAAAATCATCAGGACTTCCAACTCTCCTACCGTGTGTTCAATTATGTTTTGTAGCAAAATAACTTTTTACTTTTATTAAATTTAACGTTCAGCTACCGATAAATATTGATTTGTGATTAATTTTTTTTAATTTTCAGATCTGTTAATATTTACTGACAAATAAAAATTTATTATTAATGAACATAAATCCATCAATAATTCAATATTTTTTATAATAATTTTTGTTATATAATAGAAAAAATTATTTATTTTTATTAAGATTCGTGAATATGTTACAAATGACTTATCTTAAGATTTGAGACAGTAATAATTGCTAAACTTCACTGTTTTATTTTTAATGAATAAGTGTTATTTATAATGGTCTCTATAATTAAAACTGTCGCTAATAATAATAATATTAGTAATATGAAGTCAATTTAAATTAAAAAAAATAAATTGTATTAATTTAAATCAGTTAGGAAACCAAAATCCAAAGTGCTCCACATGGTAAATTTAGGAATGAAATTGAACTATTTAGTAAGGCGAAATAAAAAATAATAATTAAAAATGTAATTATATCATATTCATACTTATTTTTATTTCTCAACACACTACCTTATTATACTTTTGAGTCAACCTAAAAGTGATGTGGAAAAAAACTACAGTTTATACTCTCCAAAATAAATCATGACATTATAAGAAAATAATAAACTAGAGTTGGGAAATAACGGATGTAGAGAGAGAAGTGTCGTGGCAATGCAATACTTACACAAAAGAGATGTTAAATATTATAATATTTTATATTTAGCCTGAGTATAATCCATATAAATAGAAAAAAAAAAAAATCAATAGTGTCAGTTTGGATGACGTAAAAAATAATTATTTTTTAATCTTGAATTAAAAGTTTGTTCGACACAAGAAAAATAAAAATAAATTAAAATGGATTTGACCCATGTTTAAACTGACGATACATAAAATTATTAAAAAAATGTTGAAATTTGGAGGAAATTAGTGGGTACCTGAATATATTCAAACCATGAAAATTTCAATTTCAATTCATCAATCAATTTCAAATCATCCAATTTTTCATTTCAAACCAATAGCTATCAATGAATTCCATCCTTCATAAAAAAATCAATTGAATTTAAAATCTTAATTGTAATACAAAATCCAATAAATATTTCAATTCAAAATCCAAATTTAAGTATAAAATCACGTGCTCATACTATTTACTATTCGAATTCATGTAATTGTAATGAAAAGCAGTATGAAGCAACAATTAACTAAAATTAACTAAAATGTACAATTACATTAGCAGTTCTAAAAGTGTAATTATGTATAAAATTTAATTCAAAGTAAAAATAGAAAATGTATGAAAAGTAATAAAAAACATTAGAAGATACAAGAGAAGTCTCCCATGCACACTATAGTGAGTATTGGTATAGTCCATAAAAATAGCCTATGAAAACAATGCAAACCATTTCAATAATTAGAACAATTAGTACATGATATGAAATGTGAAATAATGAAAATCACATTATGGGATCAGCTTCAAGGAAGGATATGGTGATCATGGTCTTCAACATAGTGGTGGTGGAAGCATCAACATGTTGTCGCTCCATCATCATGGTGAGTTGTTGCTGCATCAATTTGACTATGTCCTCAAACTATGCAAACATTTAATTTAACAATTGAGTTGTTTAATTTGCTTGTCAATCTTCTTGACGAAGTCGTTCATTTTCAACCAACTGATTAGAGTAATCAGCGGAAGAAACAAGCAAGGAGAGCATGAAAGAAACTCCTTGGCAGAAGTTACCAACCAAGTTTGTTGTGTCATCAACTCAACTTCTATTATTCCCTCCAATAACATTCTTCCAAGCTAAAAGCTAGGTTGTTGCATCTAGTTGGTGGACATCATTGGTTGATCCATGAGAACTCTCTAATTAAATAACCCTTAAGTGTTCATAGTAGTTTTCATACACAATCATTAGAAAATGCAAATGTTAGGAAATTACATGAAAAATATAAATAAATTAAATATGTTTTATACCAATAACATACATAAGTCTCACGAGCACGAGTATCAAGTCAAACACCATTCTTATTGGTGTGAGTGGTCATAAAAAATTCATCAAGTTCAACCGAACAACCATCTTTACGCTCCTAATATGGTTGTACATTAAGAAACATCATATGTTACACACGTAAATTGAATTACATGTAACAAAGTCACGAGTAATACTTACCAGACCCAATGCAATATCTGAGTGTGATTAGTGCAATGCTCCACCACGAGCTAAAGATCAATTAATTTTATTCTGAGATGATTTTTCTTTAAACTTTTGGGTGTAGAAGTTCACCATGTGATGACTATTTTACGACAAGTGTATTGTGTCAGAAGTAATAATTTGTTCCTAAGGACGAATATTGAACCCACTAGGAATATTGAATTCTCAAATAAAATATTCACTAAATAGAAAATAATAATTAAAGTTTGTTGGATGTTTGTTGTATGTGAGATTGCAAACCAGTCACTAAAAGCCCTAAAATCAATCGATAAGCACATTTGCGATCGAAATAGTCACTCAATAAAGATGGTAGCAAATATCCTAATCGCAAAGCACTTAGCGACCGACTATTAAATTGGTCGCCATTTTAGCAACCGAAAATTTGGTCGCTATTCCATCACAAAAAGTTTGATCACCAAAATTCTAAGTGACCAAATTAGCGACCAACTTTTGATGGGAAAATCATTCGCTAAATCTATTGCCAAATTTAATCGTGATAGCGACTATCGCTTTTTAGTCGCTAATGTGTTGAAATAATTAATTAAAAAATATAAAATTGTGGTGGCTAATTCAGTGGCTAAATTGGAGACCTATACCCACCAAATTCATTTAGATGGCTAATGAATAACTTTGTAGATTTAGTCACCAAATTATTTTTATATGTATTATTAATACATATTTCAAATTGTATTTTGATCTGTTTATAAACAATTTTCAGACCTGCTTATAAATACTCAAAATTTAATCAAGCTAAACAGGAATGAAGTCCAAGACATAATTTAGGAAAAATTTGTATACAAATTAAAAGTAGAACATATTACACAACGAAAATTATTGAAAACAAGTTAAAAGAGTCAAATGTATTATACAATTGAGCATACAAGTAATCTTCTTCTGCACTATCATGTGTAATATGATCTCCTTTATAATATCCACTGGTAATAGGATCTGAAGGGTGTGACATAAAATTATTCATTTAAATGTTTTGTAATATATGTTACATATGCTCATCTTGTTTGTGCATGAATTCCCAATTACAAGAATATAATAATGAAAACTCAAAACCTAAACATTGAAATACATAACAATGGAAGAAGTAATAACAAATCAATTGAGAAGGAATTAAAATTATATAATTACAATATCTATGTAACTTAATTTACTTAATTAAAACACATATACGGAAGAACACTGGGATTTTGTAGATGATAGATCAAGGTGGACACATGTTAGTTTTTTTCAACTTTTTTGTTCATGTACATTAATTACTATGATAACAAATATTTTCATTTTAATAGGAAGATTTTGAAAGTAGATTCTCTCAAGCATTATCTAAGTCACAATCTATGTCTACCTTAGTATCTACTCCATTAGATCCTACTGAGGAGGAAATATTAAGAAACAATTGTTTGTTACAAGTTGTAGGTGGAAGGTACAAGGGATGAGTGCGGGGTTGGACGTGTCGATCGTCAGGACGACTGTGTTGATCACTACCTACAAGAAACACAAGCATCTTCTAGTAATAAAAAAGTTGATTCAAAAGAAATTGTTGAGCTTAGGCAGCAAATTCAGGACATGAATTCTCGGTTTCAATCCTTTCAAGATTTTATGATTCAATATCTACCACCTGAAGCAGTAGCAGTTGCACAACATATTTTTCAACAGTCAAATACCCCGCAACCAACTCAACATAATCAATTGCAAGATAATGATGAAGTGCAACATGATAGTAATCATGATGAGCAACAAAATTTACCTGGTCAAGATTATAATAATTATTAGCTTATTAAAACTTTGTAATGACTTGAATTTCCTTTTATTAGATTTTTTTTTTGTTTGAATGAAATACATTTGGATATTTTGAATATTTGGAAATAATATTGAATTTATGGGCAACTCTGAATGTTGATGAATATTTGTCTTTGAATGAATTCTATTGAAAAATGGAATGCCTTTTAGTATATGCTAGTGTAGAACTGATTTCCAGTGCTTTCAAATATTCAAAAAATGAATTAATGTGCACACAGTTACATACGAATTATCCGTATGTAAGTCTGCACAGAGTTACATACGAATTTATTTGTATGTAAGTCTGCACACAGTTACATACAAATTTATCCGTGTGTAAGTCTGCACACAGTTACATACGGATATTACATAGGGATAAATCCGTTTTTAATAACATACGGATATTACATATGGATAAATATGTATATAATTACATACGGATATTGCATACGGATTTATCCCTATGTAATTACATACGGATCCCGAATCCATATGTAACAGTTACCTATGACAGTTTAACAAACAAATTTTTGTCCGTATGTAATCCGTATGTAACTATATTTTACATACAAATTTATGATCTTACATACCGATTTGTGTTGTATGTAATACCAGATTTTTTTTGTACTGTTATAGGATGCTAAACCCACACTATTTACCATTTAGCATCGACTTATTTCTTTTGCATCCGTATTTGATCGACACTAAAGCCACTATTTTTTTAGTGTATAATATTTTTTTCAAATATATTTATAGCAATAAATTTTAGTTAAGTAATACAATAACTAATCTATTCAATATTTAATGTCTTTTCTTTTCCTTGTGGTACATAATCTATGGAGACGTTCAATTCTTAAATGGTTGACAATAGGTTACGTGATGAAAAATGTAACAATAGTTTGAAAAAGAAAGAAAGAATTAGTTAAAGAAAATGTCTCTATACTCCGAGAAAGTTGAAAAATAACCCGTCAAGCAACTGAATTAATAGTTCCAGTCCATGTTTCAGTCTTACACATTATAAAGAGTGACCATAGGTTAATATTCTTCTTTCCTTTTTACATTCATCTTTAAAACTCAAAAAAATATTATTTTATTTAAAAAGCAGATAAGGTGATGCATTTTTTAACAGTGGTGTCAAAAAATAAATATTTTTCCTTTTTTCGAATTTTGTGTTTGCCATGACTTTTCGTTTCGTTATTAAATATTATTAGTTCTTGTTTTTTGGTAGATAACATTTCTATATAGCACGAAACTGAAACAATTTGTAGCAAGTTTGTTTGTTTGTCTTAGTTTGTTTGTGTAGAAAGAGTGAAAAACACAATGGAGAAAATAAAATTGTAGTACGCATTTCACATGATTTCTAATTTGTGGTATCATCTCAATTTTCAGGCAAGTAACTTTATTATTGCATTCATAAGCGTATCAGTTGTGGTTTTGCTTAAGATGCCATTCGGTTCTGGCACGAACCAACTCCGTTTTATTCTCTTGTAGACGAAGCAAGTGTATATATTGCAGGTGGGGTTTTCTGCTAACACACTTATTGTTTGAGGCACCAATCACTTTGGATGATGGACTTGTCATTGATTCCAATATATCTGATTGCGTACATTCACGTCGAAACTCTAAAGTCATGCTGCTCATTTTGTAATCTTCTAATATTTCTCTTGGCACGCTCTGCATAAACCAAATCAACATGCCAAATGGTTACTTACTTCTTATCCACCATCTTAATCATCACCAAATTATATACAACATTAAAAAACTATTTTTAATCACTGACTTTATTAAGTCATCAACCATATATAATCAATCATAATCACGTTTCTGCATACATTATTTCGTCCTAGATACAATTTTTTTTCACTAATATATATATATATATATATATATATATATATATATATATGTGTGTGTGTGTGTGTGTAGTAAGTACCTCTGAGATCCATCTGATGTATTTTGCGTTGTTAACATGCTGGTTAACGTCCATGTCGTTCCACCCCGGCTGGATTGCGTGCAGATAAAAAACCAGTCAATAAAATTTTATAGCCCTTGAGGAAGAAGGAACGAGTGAAGAGTTAATTAAGGAAAATGGGGTTGTTATTGAAGAAGTTTTTGTATCAAACTTACAGTCACTCGAAATAGAATACCCTCAGCAGTGGCGTCAGTGAGCTTTTGTATCTTCTGATGATCCATTTCTTCAGTTGCAATGGAAAACCTATTAAAGTAGAAAGGAACAATTTCTTGTCTAACTTCTTCAGGTATCTTGGATATTGTTCTTGTTTCTCTATTCATCATCACCCATAAGCTGCATCAAGCAAATTTTAAAAGTGGAGCAAATATTATGTGGTACATTAATTACTAATTATGAAAACAATGAGAGGATGATATTGGACCTGGTTGCTTTAGCTATGATTTCTTTCGTGCAACGATCCCTGATGATCCAATCTCTTCGTGTCCCATTCTTTCCGACAACATCAATCCAAGTTTCAACCTCAATTTCATCCCCCCTGTACATTTTTTTCATCAAGCAAACCATCGGTGTATTCATTTCTTAAAAATGTAAATCATATTTTGTAAAACTTTGTAAAATTAATGAAAAAAAATTGCATTTTTCTTACAAAAACTTGTTATGGTAAAAGATATTTACCATTTGCTATATCTCTGCACTTGAACATGGAAACGAGTAACGACCCAAATGAGTTTGCGGAAATCCATCTCGGGAGTAGCTCCAAAACTGTTCTGACTTATCCCACAGCTGCTGAAATGATTTAGAGAAGTTTCCTGAGTTCAACCAAACTATTTTTCATTAATAAGAATAGGAAACTCAACGACCAAGATTAACTCTGTTATTTTATGCGTTTGACGCATGCAAGAAAACCTAACAGATAGTAACAAATTATATCAAAATATTAAGATTACTCCTATACAAAACGGTAGACAAGCTTGAGAATTTCAACAATAATAACATGGTGACAAACCGACGTCAATTATCCTTTATATTATGATGATAATGATGTGGTAATTATAATAATAATAATAATAATAATAATAATAATAATAATAATAATAATAATAATAATAATAATAATAGAAGCAAAGTGATAATAGCAGTAGAACAAATAGATTTCATAGTATAGACATGGGGTAGCTTTTTTTTTCATTTTAATTTAAAGAGTATTAATGAATAAAACGTTAAAACTATATATTTAAAATAATTTAGTTATGGAATTGATTAACTATTTCAAACAATTACATGTGTTTATAAGAAAAAAAATGTTAGTAATAGAATCTTATTTGAATTATACTGGGGAAAACACAAACAATGTTTGTGTTCGTATTTTTAAATATTTTTAAAAATTTATTGTGTTCTCTTTTTTATATATATTGAATTACTAGTTTATAATAATTATGATTTTATTAAATTAGTATATGACGTAAATTTATAAATATCATTACAAATTTTATTAAATACGTAAAAATGAAAATCCTAATTTAGAGTCCGATAGTCTTATAATATTGTAACAATAAATTATTCCTCAATTAGGAGACACAACAAAATTTAGTGTTCATGTGTCTATTTGAGTTTAGTTACAATTTATAAGAAGTAAATGTTTTATTAATGAATTTATTTATTAAATTAGTATCGGAAACATATACAGTGTCGTGCTGTACTTTTTAAATATTTTTAAAAGTTTGTTGTGTTCTCTTTTGTTATAGATATTGTATTGTAAATTTATAAATATCATACAATATTTATTATATACATAATAAAAACAAAAACAATAATTTAGAGTTAATAATCTTATAAGCTAAGCTTAACAATAAATTCATCCTTAATTTCTCTAAATTTATTAATGTTGAAATGCCTCTAAATTTTTAAAATTCAAATTTTTAATTTAAAATAAATAATTATTAAATTTATTATATTTTAGTATTGTAAGGGTTAAAATTGGAAAACGATCTCTTTTATGTATTACCAGCAAACACACAGACATATTAGCGCACATTTTTTAAATATTTTAAAATTTTTGTTATGTTTCTTAATTGATATAGATATTGCATTATTAATCTTTAAGAAAATAGTGCATATCTTCTTAAAGTCATCAAAATATTGCATATTTTCTTAAGTTTGTTTGGAACTTTGCTTATAACAACATTTCTTGGTCTTTTCTCCTGAAAGTCAGGGTTCTTAAATCAAAATACGAGTTTAGAATGATTTATATATCCTCATCATAATTGGATTCTATATGAGTGTGGTCGTTTCACTCTTAAATCGGCTATGACTTTTTTCTTGAAATCAAGAGTTCCATGGGGTTGGGATAAATTCATTTGGTCTTCATCTATTTCGCCTTCCAAAACTCTAGTACTTTGGAAATTTTTTCATAAACGTCTTCCAACAAATCAACATATTCAGACTAAAGGTTTGCATATATTTCTATGTGTACGCTTTATGAAAAACATGAGGAATCTATTTAACATTTATTTTTTTAATGTTCTAATCACTACAAAAAAAACATGAAATAGAAACCAATTTTAGATACAAAAAATAATTAGTTGTTATAGTAACTAAATTAGAAACCATTTTAGAAACTAAAAAAAAAAATTGGTTTCTAAATTAGTTTCTATTATTGTTAAATGGTTTCTAAATTAGTATCTAATTAGCTACCAAGGTTTTAACTACCAATTATTTAGTTTCTAAATTTAGTAGCAAAAACCTTGGTTGCTAATTAGATACCAATTTAGAAACCATTTAACAATAATAGAAACTAATTTAGAAACCAAAAATTTTTTAGTCTCTAAAATGTTCTCTAATTTAGTCACTATAGCAACTAATTAATTTTTTATCTCTAAAAATTAGTTTCTATTTCATGATTTTCTTGTAGTGAATGTTTTGCATATTTGGAGTTGGGTTCGACAGATTTCTCTTAATTCTCATTTATCTAATAAGGATGATCTTCTTTCTTTTATTAAGAGTGATAGTAATCTTTTGGTTAAATTGATTAAGCTTGTTGTAATGACTTTTTTCTATTTGGATGATATGGCGTATGGGGAATTATGCTAGATTTCAGATTTCAGGATAAGATTGAGGTTTCTAGGTCTATTTCGGTAATTAAAGATTTAACTTCTCTAGACAGAAATTCGTCTAAAGCTTCAATAAGAATGATATGTTGGATTTCAATTAATTTTTTTAGTATTAATACTCGTAGTGGTAAAAATTTTCGTCCTCTTTCTGTTAGATGGGAGTTTCCTTCACCAGACTGGGTTAAAATTAACACTGATGGGACTGTTAGGGGTATCCTGGTCTTGCTACTTGTGGAGGTATTTTTGATGGGAGTATGAGGGAGTTTATTGGTGTTTTCTCTATGTTTCTTGAAGTTCAGACTACTATGATTACTGAGTTTTATGGAGTTATACATGCTATGGAGAAAACTCAAAAGATGGAGCTTACTAATGTCTGGTTTGAATGTGATTTTGTGTTGCGTTTACTACTAGAACTAATGTTTTGTGGATGCTTCGTAATCGATGAAATACTTGTCTTAGTTATTGTGGGAAAATCATGATTAGTGTTACTCATGTTTTTCGTGAAGGAAATGCGTGTGCTGATAAGTTGGCTAATTAATTTATGATTTATTCATCGATAATCATTTCATTGGTATAACTTTCATCTAGTCTGTTCTTAGAATTCTTTATGGATAAGTACCTATGTATCCTTCTTGTTAACATATGAGTTTTGGTCTAGTCCCTCCATATTTTTGTATTTTCTTTCTTTTTTTCTTTTTTTTAATAATATTTTTTCATATGATGCCAAATGATTGTTGTTACTTGAGGTGTCAGCCTAAGTGAGATGTCAAGTTGCATGGTGATACCTAACATAAAAACTTGTAGGAAAAGAAATGTAACTTTATTGAATTAATATATGATGTAAATTTAAATTAAAATTTTTTAGTATTTATATAAAAACTAAAACACTAATTTAAAGTCGGATAATCTTATAATTTTGTAATAATTAATTCTTCCTTAGATAAAAGACCAAATAAAATTAGTGTTTATGAGTCTATTTGAACTTACATGAAGTTTATAAAAAATATATAAAAGGATTTTTTAGCCAGCCCAAATCTAAAATTTAAAGGTGGATTTTATTAATAAAAATTTTGGATAACTAATTTTAATTCATAAACCTTATTAAATTGTTAAAAAATCTACCTACTAAAATAATTGCAAATGAATAAAATTCATCAATATTTCTACTTAAAGGAAAAAAAATGTTAGATTTAAATAGAAATAAGTAGAAAATATAAACAGATAGTAGGAAAAAATATTTCTAAAATTTAAGACAAAGAACATATTTTTTTAATTAGAAATAATAAAACAAATCCAAAATTTAATTTAATGAAATAAAAACATATTTAAGGTTTTTAAGTAAATATAATAGGAGTAAGTATTTCAAAACAACATTTCTCCTCTCCTATAAAGACATACATGATACGAATTTTTACGTAAGAATGAAAACATTGATCTCGAAAAGTAAAATATTAAAATAGAACTTCTAAAATAAAATATATAAAATTTTGAAATTAAAACCTAATATTGCCATTGAATCTATAAACAAATTAGCCAAACAAAAGTTAAATAAATATTGAAACAGTTGTAAATTATTTTGATCATATATTTTCTTAAGATTTTGTTGATTGGCACTTGTTAATGTATTGAATGAGGTGTAAGTGGTAAAGAAGCTAACCTGGAGAAAGTTGGTGAGTGTCTCGAAGGAGATAGTTTTATCTGGTCCAATTTCGTAAGACCTCACAAAGAAATTTTGCATATATACAAACCGGTCCTCCACAAACCTTCCACGAAGGAAGGTAACAAAATCTTCTGTGTTTTCATTTCCCAACTTCATTGCTGTATCATTAATCAATGGAACATCTTTCATTCCATTCTTCGTCTTCACCAACAATGAAAACCTTCTACTACTGTTGTACCATGCACTAGTATTGCATCGGGAATTAATCTCTACAGTTCTGTCTTTCACACTGCACCAATTTCCTAGAAATTGTTTCCCCGTATTCATGGATACCACCATTGATGATATCATTGCAGAACTCATGGCAGAGTGGAACAAAACTGATATGAATGATCCTGTATACAATGTCTAGATCCTCTCGTAAGAGATTTCGAAGAACGATTAAGTTTGGGATAAAGAGAATCTCTAGATGACTTCCGATTATACCAAAAATAATGATAAAGAATGTGATAGAGAATTGAGAAAAAGAAACAAAGTGCATATCTTATTCATATCTAGATAATAGTTTAATACTCTATTTATAGAGTACTAAAGATTACCTAACTCTCCAACTAAAGAGATATATGATAGAAACTTTTAACTAAATACCAACTAAAATATAAATGATAGAAACTACTAATTAAATTCCAACTAATTAAATCCTAACTAATTAAATCCCAACCAACTAAATCCTAACTAATTAAATCCTAACAGGAATTAATCTGTACAGTTCTTCCTTTCACACTGCACCAATTTCCTAGAAATTGTTTCCCCGTATTCATGGATACCACTATTGATGATATCATTCCAGAACTCATGGCAGAGTGGAACAAAACAGCGAAATCAGAATTCATGTTTGCTTCTAACTTATACATTCTCACCGTGCCTAGTAATTAATGTTTATCTTTTTTGTTTTCTAATATGTGTGTTAAGGTTGCTGAAAAGATGAAAGATAAATATTGATTTAATAACGTGCACGAAAGCATTTCGGTTCAGTCGTTTATTATGTTTGGTTTCTGTTTTATCTTTTAATAGATACTTATCGTTTCGTGTGCCATATTTTTGGGTTGCTTTTTGGTGACTGAAAAGAAAGTCCTAAGGTATTTGCATGAGTTTCATCTCTTTACCGTCACAGTGAGGGAGTTGTCAGGAATCACATCTTCAGAGAGTGTAATTAATAGGCAAACAAAAAACTATAATAAGATAAATTACTTTTTTTTTTCTCGGTAGGGAAATGAATCTAGAGAACTATTCATAGATTTTGTCTTTTTTTTTTTGTCAGGTGCTTGGTCTATGTTTCAGCTTCTTTTTTCAAATAGCGTATCTGTTTCTTGAGATGTGCGTTATTTATATTATTTTAATGAGTCTACCTTGTTAGACCGGATTAGTGAGGTGGATTGTTCTTATATGTGTATTACCTAGTTCTTAATGACGGATTAGCTTCACTGACCTTAATTGAGCGTAATTGGACCGTAGGTGTCGGTCAGCCTACACGGGCGTGGGACCTTCGATTGGCCTAGTTGTGGGAGTCGAGACATGGTTTTGACCGTTCGACTCTTACCAGTACACTTGCCCCCCAAGCTTGAGGATAACCTGATCTGAAGAGTCTTAAATGTTTGGTGTCGGTCGGGCTTTTGAGTTTATTGTGACTGTTGGGATTCTCGATGCCTGACATGACTTCAGGCAGCACCTGCACGCGTGATGTGACCCGCATAGATGAAGGTTGTTTTGGATGCGAAGCGTTGGGAGACGTTGGATTAAAAAGATCTAACAGTTAAATAGCGTTGTGATGCGTCGTCTCCTGGGACCCTTGGAGGCTATAAATAGCGGTCCCAACAGTGCTGAGATACTGTGCTATCTCTCTGGTATTTGCTCTAAGACCTGAACATTTCCTTGTCTTCTTGCTGTGTTTTGGTGTTTCTGCTTTTCACAAGGTTAGTTATGTCTTTTTTGTCTCAACCTATTTCTTCTTCTTCGGCTCCCCCTTCTCCTCTTCTCGTGCATCCCTCTTCATCATCTACGTTTTCATCATCTTCTAACTCTTCTACGATCGATTCCTTATCGGTCGGTACGGTTCAAGTTCTGCACCCTGGAGGTGGTTAGGGGGGACGATCCGGCTAGTGTTGTTGACCTGTCGAGCTCCCTTGAGCAAGTCATCTCCCGGGCGGAGTTTGATTGGGCAAATCCTATGTTAACTAGGATCGCCTCTATCTTCTTAACCGAAGACTCTATCACCAAGTTTTTGGGGAGGTACATAAAACTCGCTTAAGCAAGCAATATCTCGCTTAAGCGAGATGTCACTTAGCCCAAGCCCAATTAGGTTAAATAGAAGGTGTGAGACATAACCCTAGACATCTTTGAAAAAATAGAGAGATATAGAAAATCCTAGAGGAGACAACCATCAAAGAGAAACATCCTGGTTGGATGAACCAACCGTTGTAATATGTCTTTGAGAGTTTTATTTTTTATTTTAATTTGACACTAGACATATTACATTGGTTGGATCCAACCGGGGTAATATGTCTCCGAGAATTTAAAAAAAAAGTTTTAAATTTTTTTTAATTTGACACTTGACATATTATACCGCTTGACATCCAACTGGAGTTTTAATTTTTTTTAATTTGGCCTAGACATATTAGATATACAATCAGTGTAATATGCCTTTGAGAGGTAAAAAAAGATTTTAAAAAAAACTTAATTTAGCGCTAGACATACTACACCGATTGGTTCATCCAACCACTGTAATATGTCTCTTATAGTAAAAAAAAATGTTGTAATACAGCGGTTCTTAGTCCACGCTTAAAGAAATTTCTGTCTGACTTGTAAGAATTAAGAAGAATCTCTTAAGAACCTCAATAAAGTCACTTAGTTCTTACCTAGTTTGAATAACATTTTACATTAACTTAGTTTGGTATAATAACAATAAAATTATTATAAAGTGGACTTTAAGCCCAACTCAACCCCATAAAATCGGGTCATGAGGTTAAGGTTTGCACCCACTTATATACCATCCTCACGCCGAGAATGACAGCTCGTGCGTGGGATAACATATTATGGGTGGTCCGATAACGGTCCGATAGCGGGTGGCCCGATAGGCCCAACAAACACTCACTAGAATAGAATTGAAATGACTCTAATACCATATTACAAAGTGGACTTTAAGCCTAACTCAACTCCATAAAACCGACTCATGAGGTTAAGGTTTGCACCTACTTATATACAATGAAATTTTCTCATCTCTAGTCGATGTGGGATCTCCAACAAAAATAGATAGATGTTATTATTCACAAATAGTTTGAATAACACGAGTTACATTAATTTAGTTTGGTATAAAGACATTAAAAGAGAGTTATTTATCATTTAGGAGATGTTTTGACTTGAGTTGATAAAAGGACATTAAAATAAGCTGACATGATCATTAATACATAAATTATTTTAAAGCTATACTGAATTTTGTATAAGGTCAGATCATATCGACATTATTCACCTTCATGATACACTGAGACTAAAAACTTATGACCAAACTTTTCACATTTCAATTTATTGTCATAAATCATGCCTATCTCTGTACCTCAGTCTCCACGGAAATTAAACTTACGAGAAAAATAATCTCTTATAATTTTAGCTTTAGAGTATTACATTTTTGGAGGAATCTATACAAAGAATTTAAATGTTTAACTTACACTACTTTTTTTTCACATTAAATTATGAATTAGTCCATACGACACATGACGATTAAAATAATAGTCAATATTTTTAAAAAATGATAATATTGTGTTTCTAATATTCCAAATTTCCTATTACTTGAAGTTATTATAGCTATTCCATAATCAACTTCAATAATTTTAGTTTGCACTTGAAATTATTAAAAATAAATGTAAATTAATGTTGGTAAAAAATCGATACTAACTATGAAAGTTGATGTTAAATGTTTATTTGAGTATTGATTAGGTGATGACACCAAGACCATTATGATCAATTAAGCATGATAGTATTTGATTGCGTTAAAGTAATGTATTATAGCATTGGCTTGGTCAATGCAAACAAATAACATCTAGCATCTATATTCTCTTTTTTTACTCTTCTCTTTTCTTACCTATCTTTTTATGCCTAATTACTTTCTCTCTTTCTAATTATTTCCTTTTATCAAATAAGAGAATCATCAAATCAAAAGTGCATATATAAATTAATGATGAAGTATATGTTTTTGAAAATAAATATAAATATAAAATATAAAGTTTTGAAAGGACAAAAGGTTCAAAAATATTTTTTTATAAAAAAAGGAAATGGGAGAAGGCCTCTTTTAGTTCAAACATATTTTAAAATATTGTCAACCAATATATTAAGAGTATTGATAAAAATATAAAATGTTTTTATTAAAAGTATCATTATAGATATATTAAAATTTACAGTAAGAATGTATTGATAATATTTTAATAAAAATGTTTTACTTTTACAATTTCAATTATTAGCTTTTATTATTTATTGTTTTACAGAAAACAGAAGAAGTTGGGAGGGAGATAATTAAATTACAATTGGGCCAAGAGTGATATTATTTTTTTCCAAAATAAGGGTAACATGGATCAAAATTGTTGAACAAGATGAATCCAAATTTTCATGGATTGCTTTAAGACTGATTGTAGCTTAGTTGTGTGAGTTCAGGGGTATTTTGAATTTGTTAATTCACTCTTAGTTAGAATCCAAAGCTGGTTTAATTCAAATCCTTTTGAAAAGATTGTTTTATGAAGAAGTAGAAAAAGAACCAGTTGTTTTAGGGTTTCAATCGGTTGTTTCATACTTAGGATTTTTGAAACTGGTTTTAACAGGTCTGAATTTGGTTGACTTTGCTGTCAAACCAATTCAATCGGTTATTTCGACAAAACAACCGATTGTTTTTTTGAATTTTCTTGACAAATTTTTGTTTAGTTAGTTAAATCTGCTTTAAATTATTTGGAACTGATTTGGCTTTTACAATAAATGTTTTCAACTGCTTCTTGGAGTATAAATGTTTTGTTTTACGCTCTTATCATTAACACTTACAAGATTAGTTTGTGAAATCATGTTTTCTCCAAGATTGCTTAAGACTTTGGATATTTTTCTAAGAATGAAGTGGGACTAGCTATGTACTTTGATTTGATTTGTACCAGGTGTGATCAATCCTATTTCTTTCTTCATTTTTGTAATTCTGTAAGTATTGGTTTTCACAGAGTCAGAGGGTGTTCTGATCTGTGGTGTGATTGTGGTGCCCCAAAGGAAGTGTGTGTTCTAAAGGAGATCAAGATCACTTTTTTGGTGGTTGTGTGTTTGTAATATGGTTTTTGATTACTTAGTGGATACCCAGAGGTTTTTGGGAACTGGATGTAGCTCTTGGTATAAGAGTGAACCAGTATAAAACTGTTTGTGTGATTCTTTCTCTCCTTAATCTCTTTTACATCTGTTTTTAGTTGTTTTTATACATTGTTAATAAAAACAACCAGTTGAATCATAGAAACAACCGATTGAATTTCTGGTATTCAACTAAAACTGTTTTATAACTTGTGTTGTCTCATTCCTTTGGTTGTGATTCTTCTTTCACTTTCTTCATACCTTCAAACTTTCTGAAAAACGTTTAAAAATTCACCCCCCCCCTTGTTTTGACCTCGATAATAAGTTTGTGACTCAGCCTCAGTTTATGCTTCCACATTCAATTAAGGTGTTTCTTTTTGTATCTCTACATTTTTTTTCCTGCACCTTTATATTTTTCTTTCTATATCCCTATATTCTTCAAAATATCCAAATTATCTTTGAAAGTTTTGAGTGATTCCGAAATAGAAGTGTTCTGTAAGCAAGATGTGTTTCCAGAATAGGAAATCTGAAAGATAAAAAAATCATTCCAAAGTATACTTTATGAAATACATTTTTTGACTTTTAGAAAGGTAAATCCGAAATTCCTAAAATGTGTTCCAGAAACTATGTTTCAGAAACATTTCAAAAAAAATAATCCAAAAGTCATTTTTAAAAGGGGTAAAACAGTCTTTCCAAAAATAATGGGTGCAAGGAGAAATTTGTTAGGGTGCAAAAAGAAACACCATTCAATTAATTCTAACACGTACCTAAAGAATTTTGTAATTTCAGAACTGTTCTTCATTTTGAAATTGAAAATTCAAAATTGAGAAATACATTCTAAAAAGGAAAGAATTTTGAAATAAATTTGTAGTGTTTTGGAAATGAAATTCCATAATATAAATTGAAAAACCAAAATTTCATTTTGAAAAAACAAATCCAGAATAAAAATAATACATTTCGAAAAAAGGATTCAAGAAAACAAAAATCTAGAAACATATTCCAGAAAAGGGATTCCAGAAAATAAAAATCTGAAAACATATTCCGAAAAGGCTATTCTAGAAAGCCTAATTCAGAAAAGTGTTTCAGAAACCCAAATTTAGAAATGTATTTTAGAATACCAAATCCAAAATACATTTTGACCTGCACCCTACACTTTTATTTAAAAACTAAAAGAGACATTTTTATCATTTCATGTCAGATGACTCCAAGTCGTCTCCCAACGAATCCAATAGTAAAAATCAGTAAATCAGTGTTTAGAATATATCTGCAAAGCAATAAAAGTTAGCAATAACAATAATAATAAAAATTGGGTTAAGATAGTTATGCAGAAAATATAAAAGAGATTGAAGCAACAAATAAAAAGCGGTTGATCCCCAAGTTCTTCCATCATTGAATTCTTCACATGTTCTCTAAAGATTAATCCATTCTCAATCCTCCAATAGAGCTAAACCAGATTGAACATGCGTCAATCTGATTCAACTGAAACTCATCAGTAAAACATGCGTCTACTGGTTCAATCAATACCCACTTTGTTCCATGCGTATACTCCATGAGAATGCTTATCTCCTCTCTCTTGAATCATGTGCCCAATAAATTAATTAGAACAATGCGAAGTAACTAAGAAACCAAAGTTTATGATAAGGAAGACTCTCAATCATGCGTTCAAGTACAACCTCTCACAAAAACCAGTTTTCTAGGAGATTAAACTATTAAAACAACTGCTGTAGAGAATTAAAAATCGAAACTTTTATTGACCAAAATCTCATAACTCAATGGGAATGACAAAGGAATCAACCAAAAAGATTTAGCCTTCCATGCGGAGGCAAAACAAAAGAATTACAAAGGAGAAAAGAAACTAAGAAAACCCTATGAAGCTCCCTCTCTTCTCCTTGATGTTTGTGTCCTTTTATAGGTTTTTCTACTCTAAGGATCTTGGAAAAATATTGTATTTTATATTTTGTTAACAGTTTCCAAGTTTCCAGAATTCTTGTATTTTGCAGAATATTTGCCTCCAATTTTGTTTCTAAGATACTGTAGATTTTATTTTTTCTTTCTTCTCCATAGAATTTGTTTTTGTTTTGGTTCAAGAAGCGACTTGGACTTTTGCATATTTGGCCCATTCACAAAGGTAGATGCTTTCGCTGGATAATTTACTCTAAAAACACAAAAATAACAAAAATAATAGTTAAGGCCTAAATAAACCCAACTATATGAATCTGAACTAAAACAATGGATTTATTTATTATTATAGTCCAATAATCCATGATTAAAGCTATTGAGTGTGAATAAATATATGCTCATCATACAACTACCCACATCCACTCTTTGTTGAATCTAAAGCTAATGTGTTTTAAAACCTTTTTGAATTTAAGTGTTTTTCAAACTAAGTGAAAAACAACATGTTGTTTTGTCGAAGCAATCGATTGTTTTACTCTTAGGTATTTTTGAAAAGGTTGAAAACTGTTTTGGTTGGTTGACTTGTTGTCAAACCAAAACAATTGGTTGTTTCGTGGTTTCAACCGATTGTTTCTTTGAAAATCCTAACAGAATTTTGTTTCAACTGAATACGCTCCTTCATTAAATGTTTTGACCAATCTTTGAAAAGTATAAAAGGTTTGTTTATGTTTTAAAACAAACAAGTGAAACAGATTTGAGTTTTTCAGTTGTGAGAAAGATTGCTTTCAAGTTTTGAACATTCACATCAAGCT
>Ga0123342_1002016_pt1 | contig 34029 bp, 17 predicted proteins | sample Turbeawhitnodule_FD_89960 | JGI IMG/M metagenome (GOLD analysis project Ga0123342, IMG submission 89960) | Root nodule microbial communities of legume samples collected from Mexico - Turtle bean Mexico white nodule | ecosystem: Host-associated > Plants > Roots > Nodule | place: Mexico: Nepantla... | reverse complement strand
CCAAAAAATCTTAAAATTTAAACTAAAATATTTTTTTCATTATTATTTTTTTTTTTTTTTTTTTTTTTATAATGGTGTGAGTTTAATTAAAAAAAAAAAAAAAAAAAAAAAAAAAGGTGAGAAAGAAGGGTTTAAAATGACAGAGAAGAGAGTCACAGACATGTGAGTGAGTTGTTTGTGAGAGAAAGTGAGATCTAACATTGCAAGTCAACTGAGTCCTTCTGCACTTCCACCATCTCTGACACAACACAACCTTCAAACACAAAACACAAAACACAAAACACAACACCACCCACAAAACAAAAAACATGCATATTTGAAATGACCCTTTTGCCCTTTGCTATATCTCTACTTCTGCTCTGACCCTCATCAACGCCACCACCCACAATGGACGCCGCCGCCGAGCCCGGCCCCAGTTCGGAGCTCCGGCTCAATGGGGCATCCGAGGATCCAAATCGAAGTGGGTCGGGTCAGAATTTGACGGCGAGGTACAAGCTGATTGCGCCGGCGAAGCTTCCGATCTCGAGGTCGCCGTGCATCACGATTCCCCCGGGACTGAGTCCGACGTCGTTTCTGGAATCACCGGTTCTTCTTTCCAATATGAAGGTGAGTGAGTGAGTGTGTGCTCTTTTGCTTCTTCTTCTTCTTCTTCCTCTTCTGCTTTGGGAACTCCAATTGAGGTGTTTGGTTTGGTGAAGAATGGAAATAAGTGGGTTGGTGTTTGTTAGAGAGAATTTTCAATTTTCACAGGGTTTTGTGTTTTCTGAGAAGAAATGGAACAGAAGAAGGAAAGGTAAATGCTCGAGTGAATACAGGGGAATGTTGTCGTTTTTAGTTCACTTTGGTCAAAGGTTGTGTTTTACTGTTTTTTTTACTTGACGCATGTAAGGTAAAGGCCACTTATAGGGAGTGGCATATAAAAAATTTGTTCTTTTCACTGTGATTTTGTTGGGGTTTCTCAGCTACCCAATAGGGCTTATCTGGGCTGGTGTCAAATCGTATCGATTTGGTGGAATAATTTGATCATTTAAAATGACTTAATTTGAATGCTGGTGAGTAATGAGCTGAAGATGCTTTTTTTTTTTGTTATGTGAAATTCGAAATTCTTATATGCTGGTTCAGCCTCGTGGAAAATTGTTTCTTTAGAGCTGGCTCTTTACTTCTTTTATCCTTCATTTAGTAGTACATTTTTGTGAATGGGTCCGTTAGTTTCTGATGCTTTTGCTCTTATAGGATTATGTATTGGTTGCTTTATGCTTAAATACGGTATTCTCTTTGGTGGAATATAACTTTAGCTGAGGATCGCTCGACATTCTCCTTTATTTATTTTAATGTCAGTGTTGTTTTTTCACATAATGAATCTTCTTTTTTGTTGGTGCTTGCCCTTTTTGTTTGTTTTTGTTTCAACGGTGCAGCAGAGTGCACAGAAAATCCTCTTCTTTTCCTTTACTATTTATATATGTGGAGCAAACGAATCATGTATTACCAACGATTAGTGGATTGATTTTAGTTATATGTGCTGTGAGAATAATATAGGGAATGTCAGAAAGATTGTGGGTCTGGATTTTGTGAAAGGACTTGTTTCTAGACGCTAATAGTCTGTATGGTCCTAATTCGAGTGGAATTCTTTGCTACATTCATGTAGGAGTGTCTTTTCTTTGTTATGATTGATTGTTTATATAACTAACTTTTGCAAATTATAACGTACTGTGGTATCTTTGTCAAACGGACTCCAAATAAACAACATGCAATATCAGCAGCAGGAGAAAGTAAAAAACTTTGCTTACGCTCAATAATAGTGGGTTGCTTACATCACTAGCTGATAACACCATTCAATTAGTTTAGGTTTATTGGTTTACTCAGAAGATTATATATGTGGTCTCTTTCTGCTGTTATTACTGATTTCCTAGGTTTATTGATTGCTGTTTGAGGCCTTAGGGTTTTCAGATATTCAAGAACTTGCTGTTGTTTTGCCTTTTCCCTACTTTCCTTTTGTTGGTTTTTGAGAAGAGAAATTGTTCCCCGTATCTCTCTGTTCATTTTACTTTATAATTTTTCATTTCACAACACAACTGTTGCTCAAAGAGCTTATAGTTTAAATATTATTTGTCCATTTGTTGCAGGTGGAGTCTTCACCAACTACAGGGTCCCTCCGCAAGCTTCAGCAAACAGTACATGGTTCTAAGGCTTTTGCTGCCTCTGCCACATTTGCAGTAACCACTTCATGCTTCAGTAACAATACTGTTGATGACAGGAAATCAAGCTTCTTTGAGTTTAAACCACTCAACAGGTTGAATATGGTAATGAAATTGATGTTGGCAACACTTTGATTAAAATAACTTTCAAATCACATGGACGAATGGGCTCAAATTTTGTTTTCCATCCTGACTTTACTAGGTTTAAATCTGTGTACTAACTGACAAAACAAGGTGGGATAATTAATCATAATTCAAATTTATCAAGATCGATGTTATGTTACTCAAACTTTGTCGCATGAGACAAAATCAATTCCTAAAGTCTTGTTTCATTTGAATAGTTTTATAATTTATAGTCCTATGCATGATTACAGTGTTAGACAAAAACAAATGGTGTTTTAATGTTCTGATTAATATTGTTTTGAAGATTACTAATTTCATAGCACTTATCCAATGCTATTTGCTCATGTTAAGGTTCCTGCAGACTTCAATAACCGTGCTATCAAACAATCAACTCAAGTAGAAGGTCTAGGAAAAGCTCAATCATTTGTTTCCTCGCCATTAGTTGAAAGTGAGATAGCAGTTCCTGCTAACGAATTAAGTCTATCATCACCTGTACAAATGGTTAGTTCTTGTCCTAGTGCTTCTGTTGATGTTGATTTGGATGACGTTAACCACAAAGGCAACACAGCTACTGGGCTTCAAGCATCACATGTGGATGTTAGAGGCAGTGGACTTTCAGTTGCAACTGAGAAAACATCTGATGACGGATACAATTGGCGAAAATATGGCCAAAAACTTGTTAAAGGAAGTGAATTTCCACGCAGTTATTACAAATGTACACATCCTAACTGTGAAGTGAAAAAACTTTTTGAACGTTCTCATGATGGTCAAATTACTGAGATAATTTACAAGGGAACACATGATCATCCTAAGCCTCAACCAAGCTGCCGATACTCTACTGGTACTATTATGTCTATTCAAGTAGAGAGATCTGATAAGGGTTCTTCTTTGGCTGGCCTAGATGGTAATACCAGCCAGATGCTTATCATACCTTCCATTTTATCATTACTTGTTGCAGAGAAAATAAGCTGGATTTCTTTATCTTCTACCTTTTTATTGTAGACAAAGCACCCTCCATGTATGGTCAGTTGTCCCATGCTGCTGAGCCCAACAGTGCTTCTGAGCCATCACATGTAGCAACAAATGGTGATGGTTTAGAGGGTGTAGGGTTTGTGTCAAACAGGATTGGTGATGACGCTGATGATGATGATCCCTTCTCAAAGCGAAGGTATGACAATTTGGTTGAAGCTCTGAATTTCTTCAGCATGTGTGCTCGGTTGCATTGCTGCTGCTGAGTTTTTTCCTTTTCATTGTGTAGAAAAATGGAACTTGGAAATGTTGACATCACTCCTGTAGTTAAGCCTATCCGGGAGCCACGGGTTGTTGTACAAACTTTGAGTGAGGTTGATATATTGGATGATGGGTATCGCTGGCGTAAGTATGGCCAAAAGGTGGTGAGAGGCAATCCTAACCCAAGGTATGTCTTCACTGGGTCGAAGTTAAATTAATAAATTCAATTTATTGTATGTGATTTGTCAAATGATTTCTTTTACTATTGTCAAGCTTTTGCTCTTGTATTTGTTGGGTAGACAACAATTTAAATGAGGAATTAACATGATATAATAGTTTATTGAAACTTAAATATTCACTTTTCAATCATTTTGCTTTACAATCTTTTCTTTTAGTATGATTAGTGTTAGCTAGTCTCTCGCTATGAGACCCCTGTTGCAGCCATGATGCTAACCTGGTCCATAAAGAAAATCTGTATCTTGCACTTGATTATATTCAGACATGAAAATGTGAGGGTATATACACACACACACATTATATATATATATATATATATTTATTGGTATTAGACTATGCTCATTAACAGTAAACTTTTTGGTAAGGGATACTTTGATGGATCTATGAGTGAGGTAGATGATGTTTTACAGTTTCAAGAACAGCAATGGAAAAATAACTTGCTAGATTATGAAATTTTGTTATTTTAAATTTTAAGCTCTTGAAAGCATTAGGTGGAGAAATTTCACTTGGATGACTTCGAAAGCTGTTTTTAATATTCATTCAGAAGCTTTTTATTTTTGTACTTGTAGTATAAAATTGATGAGAATGATTAAATACTTGCATAGGTAAGACAAACTGAAAATTAATAGAGTGATTGCTAAAATTTTGCTAAGAAGTACGGTGGATAATTAAAGTGGCAGTAGATTATTAATAATAGGGAAGTATTTTCAAAAGGAAAGGATCAAACATTATTTTTGCATGCCCATACCAAGTTATGAGAAAATCTAGGGTGCGGGGAGGGGAAGGACAAGAAGATATGCATATCATTGCAGGCTTTATACACAGTCATAAAGATTGAAGGACATGTGGACAGTGTATTTTATTAGGATTAATCCTGCTTGTTTTAATGAATGACTGGTGTAGCTGATCCCAATGTTACAACTAAGCTTGCTGTCATTTGATGAAGTCAAGTTGGGCATTATATACATGAATTAATTTTGTTGTTATAGTTGTCCTGGGAAGTGTCTGTACCATATTTCATGGAGACAATCATCAATGTGGATGTCATTATTAAAGACTCAAAAGGTTACTTCTTATGATTCCTCTGCTATATTAGTGTGTTGTGTGGCTACTTCAGGAAATGCTTTAAAAGTATGGAATTCAAATCAAATATGTGCTTGGTAGACCTTGATATTCTTGTTGCATGTTTATGATCCATCCTTATGATTCATACTAATTAATTGCAGTGCTAAAATATGCTACTCAACTACATATTTCTTGTTAATCTTGTATCTTACTATGCTGCTTATGTAGGAGTTATTACAAATGCACAAATGCGGGTTGCCCTGTCAGAAAACATGTGGAGAGGGCATCTCATGATCCAAAAGCAGTGATAACCACATATGAGGGTAAACACAATCATGATGTACCAGCTGCAAGGAATAGCAGCCATGACATGGCAGTTGCAGCAGCTGGACAGACAAGAATTAAGTTAGAAGAAAGTGATACCATTAGCCTTGACCTTGGGATGGGCATTAGCTCAGCTGCTGAACATAGATCAAACGCACAAGGCAAAATAATGCACTCTGAATTTGGGAACACTCAAACTCACACAAGTAATTCCAATTTCAAGTTTGTTCATACTACCTCAGCTCCAGTATACTTTGGTGTTCTAAATAACAGCTCTAATCCCTATGGTTCTAGAGACAATAGGAGTGATGGTCCAGCTTTAAACCATGCCTCGTATCCTTGCCCACAGAGCATGGGAAGAATACTAATGGGTCCAGGAAATTGATCACACACCAGACATGAAAATAAAAATTCTGAGTAACATTTTACTTTCTTTTTAAATTTTTGGCGGGTATAGCTTCAAAGGTGTAACATCTCATTTTCTGTAAGAAAATGCAGATAGTTCTTTCATGTTTATATCACTATTCCAGAGCTGCCGTTATGTAGAATTTGTAGCAGCTCCATCATCATGTTGACTTTTAAATCTTTGTAATTGTATAATTATTTATAATCATATCCAAATTCTTCTGTATAAATATCAGGCTTGTAGCAAAGTTACTCCCACAAATCCTGTAAAAGTGCATTAAACCCTTTGCTAAACATTGTATCTCGTGTTCACAATTTTTAGACTCGGTCCCTAGTCCCCACTGCACTGATTACAAGTCGTACATACCCCGTGATTGATGATCTGTTCTGATATAATGAAGTTGGAATGCACGTGATGATACCACAGATCTGTAAATGTTGGACATTCTCACTGTTTTGTGCAGATTAAACTTGCATAATTTTAGTGCTTGATTGGAAATGGAGCATGGATTTGGGTTTTCACATCAAAGTGAGTGCCACATGATTTAGCTTTTGCATTTCTCTCATTATTGACACGATTTATGATCTCAGAAACGCGTTTCAAACACCCTCTTGCGTGATTGACAAGAATGTGCAGAGAGATTATAACCATTAGACTTTTACATAGATAGATGTGTCTATTCTCTATTCACACATGAAAGACTCGGTGGATGTTATATTATACGTTGTTACGTACATATATACCTTATCCTCACTTTAGCAACTGATAAAGCGAAATCCCTTGGTTTCAGCGTAGAAAAGGACACAGTACCTTTCAGTCTGTAATTTTGAGAGGGGGACCAGCATTGCCGACTGTGCTGTGCTTGTTTGTTTCTAGAAAACCGAACAGAAAAAAAATATGGTTTTCTTTTCTTTTTCTTTTTGCACATTTCCTAGTACATTGCATTAACATTAGTTTAGCTGTTATTATATTCCATTGTCACTTGTGAAGGCGTGTTTAGTTTAGCTAGAAGAATTTTGAGTGCATTCAAGAATGTTTCTAGAAAGAGAAAAACAGATGAAAGGTGATGGAGCCAATTGCATAATTAGAACTAAACGGTCACACGGCCAGCAAGGATATAATCTGGTTGGTCAATCAGATTAGTTTGAAGGTAATGAGTCCCTATTTGAGATTAGAGAGTTATTGGACATGTGCCAATGTCATTAAAGTCCAATAGAAAGCCATAAATAGAACATACTCTCATAAAAAAATAATGACTTTTTGGATTCTGAATTCATAAGCATTCTAACACCCAGTTGATTTGAACGTTGAAGTGTTCTTGCAAGTACCCTACTCTTCGAACACACACTTGATGGCTAGAGAAAGAAGATTGAGCGGAATAACACTTGATAGGGGATATTTAGTGCCAGATTATAAGAATAGATGGAATAGCAAAATGAATTTTAGCAATGTTTACAGTAAATATCATGCAGACATTTCTTAGATTTAGGATGAATTTCTTGAATTGGTTAATCAGCAACAGGGATTAGCATAATGTTACTGTTGTGAATATTGGTAGAGTACATCCTTGATGACGATTGGATTCTCTTGGCTTTATCTTTGAACCAGTCTGACATGTTCACGTTGGCCTTTAATTGCGCTGCAAGTAAAGTACAACTTTCTTAAATTCATATATTTGTCATTTGTGGAACCAAGATGTATAGATTCAGGGCTGATCCCTTCTCCCTCAGAGTCAGATCAACCACCCATGAGTACAATTCTACATCCTTATCATAATTTGTAACCCTTCAGAGCATTATGATATTTTTATGCCTACTCAAATGGTTCTAAATTTCACACAAATAAACACCAAATTAGGGATAACAGAGTTTGATCTCTAGTTTGCTTTATTTGTCATGTAAATGGAAAAGCAGTGGCAGTGCTAGTGGCATGACTCTTTATACCAAAGAAAAAAGACAATCATGTTTCTGTATGATTGTGTCTTTGATATATGAAGGGACTTTTCAGAACCAATATACAAACGACTGATATTCTATTTTGTCTTTAGAATTGAGCATATCGCTTTTGCTTTTTCATAGATCAAAAGAGAAATTATATTTATACAATAAGTTTAAAGTGTGTACATTTTAAAAGAAAAATACTATGGTAAAGAGAAATACAGAGAAAAACTGATATTGGAAAAAACTATGAAGCTTAGCCACGTCTTTTGAATGGTATGTTCGTGTTCGACATATTTATCGGATTCCGATACTCGTACGACTTGTAGGATACGTATTAAATTCAAAAAATATTTGTTAGATTTCTAACAGTTGTAACACAATTTTAAAAAGAAGAAATACATTAATTTTCTAAAAACTCAAATTTATTGTATAAATTTTTATTATAATTATAGAAATGAATGAGGAACAAATCCTTTTGAACCAGCTATGAAAAACATTTTTCTGCTAAAAGAATTTGAAACATACTTGTGCACATAAATCTTTATTGTCAATTTATATAATTCATAATAATATAATATATAGATCCGTATCTCCGTATTCTACATTTTAGAGATTATACATATTTCTGTGTCCGTGTTCGTATCGTCTCGGTGTCCGTGAGTCTTTTATAAGTAATATAAGGTTAAGCCTTCAAAAGTACACGTTAGGTACATATTTCCTGATTGAACTGGTGTTGTTAATCTTACTTTTTAGTAAAATTTGACTAGCTAAGCATTTGATATTGACATTGTAAATAAATTTGAATCAAAGGACCGCTGGGCCAAAACTGACAAAAGAGCAATAAATGACTGAGGAGTCCACTGGTGTCTTGCCTTTCTCAAAACATTCCAGAGTAGACACTTCTTTCTCATTTTAAAAACAGATCCATCATCTCTGTCCCATTGTTACAGAAGGAGAAAGAAAAGGTTAAAACATGTTTGTCTTAATACCAAATGAATTTAAGTTCAGAATGTGTACCAAAACACTGTTTTAATTTCTTTTAATGTTATTCCCTGTCTTTGTTGCTGTTACAATGCTGTAAAAATAACATATGGTCATGGTAAAATATATAAAAAGGCATAATCTTTTATCTCTTATACAGAAATTTTAATTTGGGTCAACATACTGCAAGAAATAAAAACAATTATACCTATAATGGCAGATTATATTTTTTTCCACTAAATTTTAAAATTGAAATGAGTTTAGTGAACAAAAAATATATTCTTTGCTTTCTTTGTCCCTCAACTTTGTGCATGTTACTGAGACAACGAACTTGTTCACTAGAAACCATTTTTTTTGTGGTCATATATTCCACTCAACACAGGGAAGAAGAGGAGCAAAGAACAAGATGCATGCCTTATGGGTCTCCTTGAAGGATAATGTCAAATGTGGAAACAAGATCAACGATGTAATCAAGCAGCAAACAAAATGCAGCAAGGGAAGTGGCTGTGTTTCAGAATGGGAGAAAATGAATGGATATAATAGACCTCTTATGCAAACTCCAACCACCCTGGTAGTTTCAAGACCAAGCAATACACTGGCAAGGCTTCATGGTAAGTTACCAAGTTGCATGCTGCTACTATTTGCATCAACACAACATGCTTTCATGTCTTCAAAACTCAGTGTTTCATGATAAAGAAGCTTGAAATATAAAAATTATGATTTTTCAGAAGTCATTGTAATGTAACAGGCTTGTAACTTTTAAGAGGAAAACTAATTGGAGCAGTTGAGGTATACTTGAAACTTCTTTTATCCTTTTTTCTTTCACTATGTGTATGTTATATTCTACGAACTCGTTCACATCATTCTAAAATTTTGGCAGAACTGAGTGTTGGAGACCCATCAAGAAAAATTGTGGAAATGATCTTTCAAAAAGCTTGGTTCAACACATCAAAGCCACTGAAAAAGGTTAGAACAGTCCTCAGGGTGAGCTACTCAGAAGAAGTCCTTGAAAGGTTTGAAAATTATAGAGAAAATGTGAAGAAGGTGGCCTCTGTGCAATATCCAAGGCATCCAAGGAGCACAGTTGATGGGAATGAGCTGTTGCGGTTCTATGGTACTACAGTGAGATGTTTCCAAGGGAAATCTACAAAGAGAGTTCATGACCTCTGTAAAGATCCATCTTGTTATCTTTGCCAAATAATTCAATTTAATTTCAAGACACAATACACCGACATTCACCTCAATACAAGTAACAAAGAGTTGAGTAACAGAGCAACTGCCAGGGTACACAGTGTGAAAAAAGCTGCAATAATTTGCAGGATAATTGCTGGAACTCCAGTAAATGAAGTTGATGGTGAATATGAAGGACCTGGCTCAACTGGGTTAGGAAAAATGCAGTTTAGCTTAGAAAAATTTGTAGCAAAAAATCCCAGTTCTATTCTTCCTTGTTTTGTAATAATTTTCAGCTAACAAGTTTTGTAGGTGTAAATTGTCATCATTCTTTTTATCTTTGTATGGGTTTCATAGCAAAATACAGAATACATGCTTGTGTTTTTCTTTTTTTTTGTAAATTTGAAGATATCGTATGTTTTTTTTATAAAAGCTTTCAAGTTAAACATCATTTTGTAAAACTTGACATATCAGTTAAGTTAAGCTGATACCTCAAGTAACAACAATCATCTGGAGATGATATCGTGTTTGCTGGAATTATTGACATAAATCTAGTGTGTTTTAACAAACTACAGAGTAATTTGACTTCGAAATGAGGAATTCTGCTTAAGATTAGGATGATACATAAACTAACAAAAAGTCTTCAATAACAAATAGGAACCAGTTGTGTTTGGATCATCACCTCCAAGCACTAGAAGTAATAAGAACTTGATTCATCCAACCAAGAGATAGAGCTCCATCTCTCTCTTCTAGAGTGTAATGTCCTTGGTAGCTTTGCTGAAGATTTTTAATGGAACAAGTTATAAAGGAGTTCAATGGATATGGTGAGAATCCAGCCATAGTGAAACGTGATCTCCATTTCTTGAGAGGTTCGTGACGTTCTACTCTTTCTGCCCCTTCACATGCTACTAAGTTGACAACTTCTCGAGCCAAACAATGCTGTTCCACGTTAATCCTTTCTTTGTTCTCCCTTGGAAGAGCAACATCAATTGATTCAAAAATAGCCAAGTAGTAGTTCATTGTCTCAACAAAACGGGGGAAGAATGGGAGGTTGCTGGTGTGTGATTCTTGCTCAACTAGTGCCACAATCTTTGGAGACAAGCACTTTGCCATTCTCAGCAACCGGTCTCGATGGTTCTGACTATCCACACTTTCATCTGGAAGATGGTGCAACATCATGGCAAAATTCACAGCAATAGCTTCACCAGGTCGAAGTTTGAGGTCCTTAATTTCAACCTCAGTGGGAGAAACTTCCAAGGCATGGAACTCAAAGGGTACATTATATGATTGTGCAAGTGTTGACAACCTTTCTCCCACTATTTCAAGGCCTCCTTCTCTGGCATAAGCTGAAGTGGAGTCATCAAAACCTGTTATTCTGATCTTGGGGGGTCCTCCAGGTCTGCCAGCAAGAGCTTGGATTAGGCTCACCCATTGTATTCCTTGGTTGATCTGAAAATCAATAATGTGGATTTCACTTTCCTCCTTCATCACTTCAGCAATAACTCCATTTGCTGACAAGTACCCAAATTTGAGATATGGGCAGATTTCATAAAGTAGATGCATGTGTGAAAGGAGTTCTCTACCAGTAGGCTCTTTACACTTCAAGGCTTTGTAGATTGTGCTTCCTGAAGAGGCAAGTCTTGCAACAAGAGCCTCCAGCATGTATGCCCCCAATCTTTGGATTGGATTGCCAGAAATGGAGACCATTTTCCTTAACTCTGACATCAACCATTCAGTTGTCTCCATATCATTTCCTGCCACTGCTATTGCACATGTACAAAGCATCTCTTTCAAATCCCCTCTAGATATCACTTCCATCATTTTCTTCCACCTTTCTGCCTCTAGAAAAAATGACTCAGATTCCTCTGGAATTACAGGATCATACATATCCAGAATATCTGCATCATGTCCCAACATAACACTTTCAAGCTCTCTTATCTTGTGCCTCAGCTCATTGTCATTATGGGTCAAACAAGATTCATTTTCTAGTGAATCATTAGCTATTTCAAGAGAATTCTGTGAACTCAACACATATGATTTCGGCTGCAGCTTTGAGACTGGGCTATTGTTGGGTGAGAAACTGATAGTAGATGGGGAATTAAGGGAAGGAAAACTGTTCTTTGTGGAAGATTCCAGGGTGCAATATTGTTCTGAAGTACGAACAGAAGGGTAGGTTGCATGGCCACTGTTATCAGAGGATGAATAGTAGTCTTGGTTCTCACTTTGTAGGAAGCAGCATGACCCGAAATTTTGGACAGGCTCATAGGACATTTTATGTTTTTGAGACATTTGCATTTGAAAAATATATGGTTCTTTGAATATACAACACCAATATGTTATTCTGCTATAAACACTCCAAAGTTTTCTGTTTTCTCCTCTTTTGGAACAACAATTGTCAGTGACTTCAATTTGAGCTATGTGATCGTTGTCCTCGTTTTACTCCAATTCTAGCTGAATTTGAGCACCGTATCAAAATCTGAGAGATTCTGCAGAAAGGGTGACACAACAATTAAAGCAACAAAGTTAGATAAAAACAGCAACAAGAGCTACAACCATATAAAACAAGAATGCAGTCTCAGTGTGGTCGAACAACAAAGAGAAAGTGTCTGATTTTCACAATCCTCATGCACATAACAGCTCTTAAGATATGAACAAAACTGTAATCTTTTCATAATTATTACTTATCAGTCTCTGCTTTAGTTTTTTACTTTTCCACCATGTTATTGTTTGTCTTTCAAATTTGATGCAGTCCAGAAATGGAGATTAGTTTGATAAACCTAATTAAATAATGAATCTTGGAACACTTGCTGCTGCTTAAAGGAAGAACTTTTTTCATTCTTTGTCCCATCATTCCTTGTTCATATAAAAGTGAAAAGATAGGACTGTTCAGAAAAGCCTCCCATATTCCTTTCATGATTTTCAATTCCTTAAAAGGAATACTCAGAAGATCCATTAGTATTTTCTTGAACTCAAACTTGGAACATGCTCTAAACTTCAACTCAATTACACAGAAGGGTGAATATGAACTTCCAAGTAAAAACTATAAAAAGTTTAAGCAATCAAATCCAAATTCATTCTGTGTTCAAACACACAGAGACAAAGAAATTCTGAAAAATCCCTCAGCAAATCTGAAGTGTTCCACTAAGCTTTTCCCTAAGAAAACAGAAAAGCAAGACAAAAAATAAAAAAACAAAAATCATTACTATAAACAACAAAGAGCTCAAACTTGAAAGTAATAGCTCCCAATTAAACAAACCACATAAAAAGTTAATCAGCAACCAATTTTCACAAACTCATTAACTGCCATAAAAAGTAACTCTTGTCTTCACTGGTAAATAAAACAAGATGCTGCATCTCCTTCAACTTCAACTTAACAAGCACAGATACTTGTACATGGTAGAATATGTAAAACCAGTTTCCTCCCACAACATCATCATACAAAACAAGATCACCAAATAGTTTCAGAGACTCTCACCTCAATTGAAAAGGAAAGCATGGTGTGCACTTTGAAGCCAAAACAACAGAGAACAAATCCAAGGACCAAGCACTTTTGCAGCTAAAAGTAACAAGGGCTTGTCATGCATGTGGGATTTTGTTTATTCAAGGATGGAGGCAAGACCAAATACAAGGTTGTTGAGTGCTATATTTTATAGAAAACGTTTACTTAAACAATGAATAAGTATTGTTTTTTTCTTCTTATGAAATTACTCTGAAGCCACTGCACAAACGGATTCAATATTCAATATTCAATATTCAATCACGTTTAAATTTTATCTCCTAATTATTTTGTTTATTAGTTGTCAATAAACACGTAAATTAAATTTGTTGACTAAAATACCATAAAAAAAATATCTTAACAATATTAAATATTATATTTTTATTTAAAATTCCTCTGCATATTCACCTGTTGAAAGCATCAATGCATAACAAAGAAGTCTGAAACCGTTGTGTTCTATTTGGGTTCACTGTTCCAAATGCAGACGCACGTGTAGAACATACATAAACTTTTTTTTATAAAAAAAACTTATGATTTGAATATAAAAAAACTTAACCCTCTTTACAGTAATCGATAACTGTAAAATTGAATCACGCGTGCAGAAAAGAAATCATATCAGGAGTCAACACGTATACTTTGATGAGTTAATCAATAAAAAACGTGTTTTGAATAATTATCTGAAACTAATCACATGAGTTTGTTTATTGAAAAATATGAAACAACTTATACTTAAAATTCTCTTGATGACATTCCAAAAGCATTTATAATTTTCTATATTTTTTAATTTAGATTTATTTAAAGGAGATTTATTCTTTGCCTCTCAATCATCACTTTTTTTCATTTAATTTTTATAATTTTTAAATTTGTATTATCTCACATCCCTTTTTCTTTATATTTACTTGATATTTTTTGATTTTGTATAATTTTATTTGTTAATTATCTAAATAAATAAAAAAATTAAAAAGTATCATAATCGGTAAGTGTTGTTTAGGTGACACGATTTTATTTAAAATTTGATTATATTAAAGTTATGTCATCTTGATACGATTTTAGTTCAAATACACTAATGTTATGTCATTTTAGCACGACTTCTTTTATAATGAAGTTGTGTCTCTTTGACACGATTTTAGTTCAAATACACTAAAGTCGTGTCACTTTAACACGACTTCTTTATACTGAAATCATGTCATCTTGATACGATCTATTAATTTTAATATTTTTTTCACTTTAATAATCAAGATATAAATTTTTATCAGATTGATAAAAAAAATTCAGCTTACTTTGAGTGGAAAATTTGTAGCTAAAAGTAACCCTAAACATGTGTGGTTTCTTAACTTAAACATATTCCTCATGTCGGTATAGTGGTTGATGCATGTTTCTTCCAACATAATTTGCCCCACACGCTTTTCCATTCTTAATACTATTCAGAGCCAAGGGATATTTAAGGTGAAAATTTTAATTTTAATTATTCAAAAAAATGATATAATTTCTATATATATATATATATAAATTACCCATTTAATAAGTAATTTATATTTGACTGTTAAATTGAAAAACCAAACATAAATAATGAGAAATAGCTCTTAAACTAGTCCACTAAGTTGATGTAGTTAGACATTTAATTAACCACCAACTCCACTTTTTTGTATTCAATTCAACAACTTTTACGAGCAATCACCGACATGCATAAATGTGTCTTCATCTGTTTCACATCAGAATGAATGCTGCATTTCTTTGTTTCTTTTCACTCTTCAAAACCCATTTGTTATGTTTCCAATTCTGGAATTTTAGTTGAAATTTGAACTCAGAGTCTTCACTTTCGTCTTTTCCGTTTGTTTTAACTTTCACCACCAACATGCTGCACACCACAATTATTGTTCATGTCGTAAGTCACAATATAGGATGACACCAATCCATTGTCACCCATACGTCATACATTTTTAATTCATTTCTTTTTGTTTCTGATTTTGTTTTATGACTACTCAGTAATCGCAAGATTGGTGCCTGTTAATTGAAGATTGACCAGTGTTATGTGAATTGGTCAAATGACTTTACAATTTCTTAGTATTGACCAATTGATGTGATATTCAACTGTGATTTGGAGGAGTTCGAGCCACAAGTTGTTGCAAAGTAAAGAATCCACGTTCATGATTCATGACATCACCCTTTGCAAAGCAAGGAAAGGGACCCAATAAAGTTACAAAATTTGGAGTTGAAATCCATCAATACTACTAAAATTTCATTAATAGACAGAAAACATTGAAGTCCAAAAGAGTGGCTGTGAGTAGCAACTCAAGCACCAAGCCAAGGATTGTTAAATGTAAAACAGCCAAAAACGAAAAAGAAATGAGGAAATAATCACCCTACTACCAGAATTAAGTAGACTTCAAGCCTAATTCTAAGACTTTGTCGAGTGAAACTATGTATCTAGGTGGTGATTCGATAACGACTGAATGACTCTGATAACATATTACGAAGACTTTAAACTTATCGATTTATGAAATGTTTTTATAACTAGTCGACATAGAATGTAAAAAAAAAACAACTGTGAAACTTATTTTTTTTAAAGCCTTACTTACTGCAAGATCCATGCACAGAGATGGTGATGCAGTCTTCAGAAGCAATGTGATAAAGTCTTGAAATAATTATCAATGATGTAAGACTATACACCTAAAAGGTAGATGAAGGATAAGGTGAGAAGATTTTGTTACAGATTCGTGTAGACTACTTTAGGTAGCCAAGGGTCAACTAACAATTGCTCCTATCTGACATCAGTAATGGAATAAGTGAAGCTGCATAATTTGAAAAGAATCTTCTTATGGAGTTGGTATCGATAAAAAAGGACTTTATAATCTGAAGAAAACTGATGTTGACCACCTTAAAATGATAATCTTCCCTTGAGAGACATGATTGGTGTAAAAGATATGTATTATTTCGATAAGGGATGAGATCAAATAAATACATGTTCAAAAAACTTGTAACAACATCAGCACCTTTTAGACGTTCTTTTAAAATATAGATTAAGTCCAGCACATGTTGTGGTTTTTTTAATAATTTGTAACATTTTGTTTTTCTTATTGGATCACATGTCTATAAATGTCTAAATTATTTATTAAAGTGTCACTTATTAAGTTTCTGAAATGATTCTCTCTCTATGTAGATACAACTCTTCCACCTATCAATATATGTGAGTGCAAACGCAATAGCTTGCTCATGCTTCTTATTCATTTCCAAAATCACTAAAATTCATTGAGGGGCTCTTAGAAGATTGGTTATATTATTCTCCTCATAACTTATTCATAATATGTAGAATGCTTACAAAATTTCATTGATTCCACCACATCTAATCTTCATATGCTATGAATTAAATTTTGATGCAAACCCGGTCTTAAATCCTTGCTTGTTATGGAGTTTATAATTTTATATTGATTACATGGAGACATTGCAGAAATTATATAGAAGAATAGGTCAAAAAGGTGAATTTGATGAGGTGTGAAAGTAGAGGTTTAGAAGATGTGAGCCAACTTCTATAGAGTCCACACACTTGATAATATAGAGTGAACTTGAGTCAAGTGAGAACATTTTGGCATAAATTTCTTACTCAATTTAAGTTGTATTTATGAGAGGCCTAACACATTTATTTATAGTGCCAAGGACAACCAAGATGTAGATTTTAACCATAAAAATATCCACTCCCATGGTGACAAAGGTCTTCCTCTCATTGAAGCAAATTATCTCAAATTAGAGGTTGACAAGTGATCATTTTTGATGAAAAATCCTCTCTATCGAAGAGATGACACGTGAACATTTATGTTTTTTTTCCCTTGTCTATGTCTAGGTGAACTCCTCATGCTTCCTATGTCATGTTTACTATTTACACCCTATTCTATTAGGTCCAATACATGACCCATGAGAATTAGTTCCAAAACAAACCCAAATAAAACCTACACGGCTATGTATATATTTTCAATGTTGGAGAAAAATAAAAAACTCTTTCTAAAATGTGGTGGCCAGATGATCTTCTATCAAATTTATTCTGTGATGTGATAGTCTTAAAAAATGGAGAACTGGGTAAGCCAACCCCTTGCTAAAATGGTTACTATGGGATTTAAATCCTTGCTCTATCAACTTAAACACATTCAGTCTGATTATATCCTATGCATTTGAAGATTATGAAAATTGGAGTCTATTCAATCAGAATCATAGGCATTGGAACAACCTACAATGAAAAAACAGCTAGAAAACCAAACTTCTACCACTTTCACAAATCGTCCAAATACTGAGACTTCACAAACATCATGTCTCTGTTGCTGCACAATTATTTTTCCTAGAGGTGGACATATCAATAGGGTAGCAAATACTATTTGTCTCAAAAAGAAATTACAATGTTTCTAATAAATAAGAAATTAAAATGTTTCTAATAAATATGGTAGTTGGTATTGCAAATAGCTTTACTATGTTGTTTACGTTTGTGTATGATGAAATATTCTCACAAACATTGAATCTCTGTTAAATAAAGTTGTCACTGTTGAAGTATGGTTTTTGTACAACGCTGTTGAAATTAGCCTGAAAAGAATCTTTTCCAGGACTGCCAAGGAAGAAACCCTCCTGCAATAGATAGCTTATTAAGGACTGCAAGATAATGAATTATGCAGTTGGTTAAGGGTAAATCAACAATACATAAATGGAAAAGCAACAAGGCATAAACTTGTTCATACATACTCAGTTCATACTCACGATCATAATTTTACCAATTTTTCTACATCTCAATATTATGGTTGTGAAATCCAGTTAAAGGGTTTGAAACAGAAGCAATAACTTAAACATGTACTAAGAACCTCCTTGGATTCTAAGCTAGCAGAGTTTTTGAGAATTTATCTGTTGAAAAAACTCTAAACTTCTAATAGAAAAACTCTACTTCTAATGAAAAAAAGAAAACACTCTCAAAAGCACTTTTAACTTGTGCTAGCACTTTTAACTTGTGCTAGAAGTGACCATTATATCACTTGTCACAGCTCCTCAACCAAAATGACAGGAATTGAGAACCAAAGGAAAAGGACCAATGAAAAATCTTCATTTTAACACCACAATATTCTCAGGTTGGCAACGGATATTAAAATTAGCTTGGTAATGCAAGAATTTCTACAATTCCAAGGTATTCAATGTTTAGATTGCAGTTTTCCTAAATTTTCGTACATTCAATATTTTGAGTTTGATGTTCAATTACAGGACACATAAAAAAGCCCAATTAATCAGGAATATTTCAGAGAGATACATTGAAATTCTCCCACCTGCATACTTAATTGCTTAAACAGAGGCTTAAACAGAGTACAAGACATGTGAAGAAGTGAATGCAATCATACCACATTCTGGGCAACGGAAGTATTCCTTTTCTCTTAGGACAAGCCCTGATCCTCCACACTCCTCACATCTTTTTTGAGCTATCTGTAACAGTATTCAACAATCAACACATGAATTCAACAATGAAGACATGAAACCACCACTTTCATATCTAATCACTCACAAACAACTCATCAGCTCAACCAAAAGAGTGACTTACAATTCTTTTGCGAAATTCAATCCCTGCCACCACAAAAGGGGTAACCCCAGCTGCACAATTCAAACTCAAAGAAAATCAAAACCCAATTTCTTACACAAAACATCATTCTCTTTCCATCAATATAAGAACAAAACAGAAAACAGCTAAAAAGATCTGCATTTAAGATTTGTTTGTCCCATAAGAACATTTCTAGCAAAGCAAAAACTTCAAAGGTTGTGTTTGTGTGAGTTAAGGTACCTATAGCTCCGACCACAATTTGCCATGTAACTTCCACTGGAGCTGGATCAAGTACTGTGGTTATATCTTCCACATTCACTGCACCAACCGTAACCCTTCTTCTTCCATTCTTAATCCAAACATTACAACCTTGTCTTTCAGACATGGGAGAGATCCGACACACTCTGCTCCTAGTTTTCACACTCCCCAATGAAAACAGAGACAAAGAAGACGCTGCCACTGCTCCTTCCATAGTTAACTAACTCGCCAAGCCCGTTCATTTCACTCTTCACAACACTACAACCGTTATAAAGAATGCCACGTGGGCTTTTCTAGCCCACGGGCTCGCGCCACCTACGCGTTATTTTGTGGGACTCATGTTCAAGATATGGTTTTAAGCAGAAACGACACCGTTTTAGATAGAAAGAGGATAAACCTCTGGTAGTGCAGAGAGAGATTCTGATTTAGGGTTTTGGAGTATATTCTTTTCTGTTTCTCTCTAGCAATGGCTGCTTCTATGTCTCTCTATCCCTATAAACCCCTCCTATACTTTTCGACTCCTTCGTGTTTTTGTTCTCAATTTCGGAACTTGGAGAGAGGGCATTTGGGTTCTGCAAGGTTGAAGAGTTTAGTGAAACTTGCAGCACATTCGAATCCGAACATTCTCAAGACCAACAGAAGGTCAAAGTACGGAGAGGCACTGTCTCTGTACGATAGTGATGATGAAGATGAAGAAATGGACGAGGAGGAGGAGGACGACGAAGATGATGATGATGATTGGCTTTCTGATGTGAGTTGTGTGCTTTCATTGTGTGGTCAAAGTTAATGCCTTAAATTCAATGGATAAGTGAAGTGGGTTTTTGATTAGGCATTTGAAATGCTTCCTTTTTCCAAAATGTAACAAAAGTGTGGAATGTTGAATCCTCTGCTTAAATCTGATATTGATGTTTGCTTGTTTATTGTTAATTTACCTTTCATTGTTGAACGTGTGTGCAGGAGGAATTTGCTGAGCCTGCTAAATTTGGTGTTGGTAACAAGAGATTGAAGTCGAAGACAGTTAAAGGTATGTAGAATTGAAAGAGTGTTATTGAGTAGTTTAAAGGGGAAAGTTGAATGTTCATAACCTTGCTTGTGCAGGAAAAGATAAAGAGAAGGAGTGGGAGTGGGGTTTGAGATCTTTGGACAATGAACAAAGCATTAGATTGCCTAGAAGTGAGAGAGTGGCATCCTTACAACGAAATGAGAGTGGAAAGGTACCATATGGTGATAAGGTGAGGTATTTAGTGTCAAATCATGCTATTTAGTACCAAATGGTGTACTTGTTTTGCTCTTGAGCCTCATTTTTCTTTTCACAAATTGCAGGTTAGTAGAAATGTAAAGAATAAAAAATATCCGCGGTTGTCTGAAGAGATTCCTTTGGATTCGAAATGGTTACCACTTCTTGATTACTTGAGCACCTTTGGAATGAAGGAATCTCACTTTATCCAAATATATGAGAGGCACATGCAAGCACTTCAAATCAACGTTGGTTCTGCACAGGAAAGGTTAGAATACTTGATGAGTGTTGGTGTAAAACATAGAGATGTAAGAAGAATCCTTCTGAGGCAGCCACAAATTCTTGAGTATACAGTGGAGAACAATTTGAAGTCTCGTGTTGCTTTCTTGAGAGGCCTTGGCATACCGAATTCTAGAATAGGGCAAATCATTGCTGCTACTCCATCCTTGTTTTCTTACAGTGTTGAGAATTCGTTAAAACCTACAGTTAGATATTTAGTTGAGGAAGTAGGCATCAAGGAAAAAGATTTGGGTAAGGTCATTCAGCTTAGTCCCCAAATTCTTGTGCAAAGAATTGACATTTCATGGAATATGCGTTATATGTTTCTTACCAAGGAGTTGGGTGCACCCAGGGATAGCATTGTGAAGATGGTGAAAAAACATCCCCAACTTCTGCATTACAGCATAGATGATGGATTACTTCCAAGAATAAATTTCTTGAGGAGCATAGGAATGAAAAATTCAGATATCTTGAAAGTATTGACTAGCCTAACACAGGTAAATTTTGCAGGTATTTCCCTTGTTATTAATTTATGAAAGGTATCATGTTTCACTGTTCCAAATTTCCATTTTTGTATCTTTTGGATTGATACTTCTTATAATGTAAAGAACAGTTTGTACCTCTTGTTAATGTTGGCTACTGTGTCTGCAGGTGCTATCTCTGTCCTTGGAGGAAAATCTAAAACCCAAATATTTGTACTTGGTTAATGAACTTAACAATGAGGTGCAATCCTTGACCAAGTACCCAATGTATCTTAGTTTATCCTTGGACCAGAGAATTCGTCCTCGTCATAGGTTCTTAGTTTCCCTAAAGAAAGCTCCAAAAGGACCATTTCCCCTTGGATCTTTTGTACCAACTGATGAATGTTTTTGCCAACAATGGGCTGGAACAAGTTTGGATAAATATTTGGCATTCCGTCAGAGATTATTACTTCAAAAGTTTGCTGAGAAATATGAAAGAAAAATGTGACGAATCAGAATCAAGTTTGTATCAGTCAACTTGCATGAGTACTGGAAGAGGAATCTGTTGAAATATTATTGTCATGGAACGAGTTGCTACAAAATGTTCTTGTGGCTGAAGCTCAGTCAGTCATTAGAGTTTGTTCTGCACATGATTTAATGACATTCGAATCAGTGACTTATTCTGGGGAGAAGCTGCTCAACTAGTGTGAAATTTATTCCCGCTGTTTGTGCTGGATTCAAACAGTTGTTTTCAAAGTGCTTGTGGCTGAAAAGCAGAACACATGGTACACTTTGTCTCCCTCCCTAAGGTGAGTTTGTTGCTGGTTAATACTTAACACATTCAGTATGTTGTTATTAACCCTTTAGTCCATACTTTATCACAGGTTGTGGACAATATTGCAAACTTATATTGGTATAAATTGAAGAACGAAGGTGTATCAACTTTAAGATTCAACTTATGGATTCTGTCATCGCCATTCTCATGCTTCCTTTTTACCTTCAATGGCATGTGTTTGTAGATATATCTTTCTTCTGTTTTCTTCTGTTGTGTATCTGAAATGAATAGGACTCGTTTCCATCACCGGATTTGTACAATTTTTGTTACCTTGCGGCAATTTTTATCACAAGTGAGTTGATGCAATAACATTCTTATTCTCTTCAGTTCCTTGTAATTAATTCTACCTGGTTTATTAGATGTATACATTTTCAGTTGGTGTAATACATCACTTTCTTTATCATTCACTTGTAAATAAATGCAAAATCTTTAATCAAATCTTGGTTATAAGGTTCGGACACGTATCTTAAATGAGTGATGTATCGAACACTGACATTCGTAGAACACATATAGATGAAATGTCTAATTTAAAAAATATTTGTTAAATTTATGACAATTCTAGCACGATTCTAACAAAATTTAAAAAATGAGAAACACATTAATTTTCTAAAAACTCAAATTTATTGTATACATTTTTATTATAATTAAAAAATATGGAACAAATTCTTTTAAACCAACCATGAGAAACATCTCTTTGCTTAAAAAGAAATTGAAACATATTTATGCACGTAAATCTTTATTGTCAATTTATAATTATATAATATATAGATTCGTGTCCTCGTGTTCTATATTTTAGAGATTATACGTATCTCTTTGTCAATGTCTATGTATTATCAGTGTTTGTGTTATATAGTGTCAGTGTCTGCGTTACATATATAGATATTCATGTAAGGAAACAATATTTTTTTCTTTAAATACAGACATATGTTCTAATAGATTATTCACAGATTATACTAGTCCTTATTTTACTCTATAATGGTGACTAATTTCATATTTGTTTTCTTCTTTAATGTACTCAATTCTCAGCAGCTTGTTCATTATCCTGTATTTATATTGATTTGCTGGTTTTGTAATAGAAAAATTGTGATAAATATGTTTCTCAAACATCTTTGATTATCTAGCATTAGAGAGATAGAAAAATAAAAAGGAGGGTTATAACTAAAGCAAATTGCAAATTATAAGATAATCAATTTAATAAAAATGGTTAGTGGTTAAATTTTCTAATGAGAAGTTTCTAAATATTCAAATCTTATTGACCAAAAACGTTCAAAATTGAATTAATTTAGATTAGATGGTCAAAAGTGTTAAGTCACTAAATCACAATCACAACAATGATTAAGTATCAAAGGCACAACAATCACAATCAAATGTCAAATCATATAATTTAACATGTAAATATACTTTTTAATTCTTCTTTACTTTTAATCTATTTTTATTAATTATATTTCCTTTCTTTCTACCAACTAGAAAGAAAATTTTATGATTAATGCTGAAGTTTTTTTCCCAGTGAAATTTGGAATGAAAATTTCTGAAATAGGTAAAAAAAATATATTTCCGTAATAGATAAGTCGTACTTCAGGGTGATGACTATGTAATAATTAATGAATGAATAAAATTGTTATAATAATAGAATGATCTAAGAAAAATTGAGTTATTTTCTTTAATGTAAAATTAATTTAATTAAAAACAGATTTAGAATAGTACATCTTAAAAATTAGATCGTAATCATAAATATTGAATCCCAAAACCTGTATTAGTAGTAAATATAAATCGTAAAATAAAAAACATAAATAGTACAAAATTAAACTTAAACCTTAAAACCTAAAACTTACAAGTATCAACAAACCCTAAATATAAATAGTAAATCTAGAAAAACATACTAAATCGTACTGCAAAGGATAAATCCTTAAATTTTAGGTTTTAGGGTTCTAGATTTAATTTATAAAGTGTACCATTAAAGGTTCAGAAACCGTTTTTAATTAAATTCATTTTACACTCATTTTTTTTAAAAATTATTACATTATTATAATTATTTTATCTATTCACTAATTATCCCATCATTTAAAATAAGAAAAAAAATAAGTTTAATTTCAAAAAACGCAACAGAAATTCAGAAAAGAGGTAAGTTGTAACAATTAATCTATTTATATTAAAGTCGTTTTACAACATTTTTGTTAATTTTTTTTGGGTACAATTTTCGTAATAAAATATATTACGTGATTATATAATTTGAAACATAATTATGAAAGTGAGTATTATGTGAAGAAATATCCAACCAAAACAAATATGAACACAAAATTTAGAATATAAAAGACTTACTAAAAACCTTTATTGAAAAGAGCACATTAGTTATTCAATCATAGACAAATATTTCAAAGTAAAAAATGTGGATATAGTTCCTTTTATCCACTAATGACTTCCTCAAACAAAACATAACTATATGTTCTAAAATTCAAACCACTGCCACCTTTTCTGTAACTAAAAACTATAACCTTCTTACATGTATCACCAAACTTTTGTTAATGCTACCAATTCCAAAATCCTTCTAATGTCTCTTCTTCAGCAATTTTGAGTAAATTGCTGCACTGGCTGAAAAATAATTCAACAGAAGAACTGTCTTGTCTTGTGTATCAAAATGGAGCTGCTACAACAGGACTTGATCTGTTTGAACTCTCTATATTTCCTGTATATGTATCTCAAACTATGATTCTTTACATCTCACTATCTATTGGAAACGCAAATGGACTGTCTGGGAGGTTGAGTCCTTCATAGCTGGATAAAATTCAAAACACAAATCACATGATCTTTAGTCAACAAAAATATTTCAGGAGATGTGTTGCAGCAGCCAAACTGCATGTTTGCAGACAAATAATGTCATCTACACATATAACTTGTACCAGGTCTCATTTTCTACTTCACAAAACAAAAGCTGTTGTGTTTCTTACAAGAATACCAAGTGAAACATTGTTTTTGAGATCTTTTTGTCAGATAAGAATTATGCCAGGTATTGAGCATGTATCAGAATCGTAGGAATTTAGAAAATAGATGACAAAAGCATATAATTTCATTTTTAAACCTTTTGTCACTCTATTCTGACCAATTTTTGTTTGTTTGAATTAGTTTCTCAAGTGTTTAGTAGAAAGTTTAAAATGGTTTAATGGATTTGGATGAAAAACACTTAAAAGGGTTTGATGGCACATAGGTACTTGATAAATTGCAGCACTAAATTCAAGCAAAAGGACCAAAAAAATGGCACATAGTAGAGAAACAAAGAGTGAAATTAAACTTTAATGTATTAAAAAAAGCAGGCACTAGAGTGTAAGAGAAGAAAAGAAATGGATGCATACCTTTCCTCATCAGAGGATTTGTCATCTGTATGTATGGATTTACCATGGAAAGATTCTTCTAGTGGTTGGAAATTGAAGTGATCTGAATGATACTTTATTTCAATCAATATGACATAATAGGATAGATAGAACATACTGAAATGAAACTTTTGATAAGCAAACATGTATTGTATTCTTACACACCATCTGAAATGTTTGTTTCATCCAAGGAGAAACCAAAATTAGGTGAGGTGGATAAAGGTATTGAGGAAAACTGCAGTTGTGCAAAACTTCTCCTCTCAGGTTCCAGAGTCTGTTCTTGGTCTTGGTCTTCAATCAGTTGACTCCTAAAGGATATATGATTCCCAGAACTTCTTGGAACTAAATAGATTACAATTATGCATTAGATTGTACAAAATCTTCTACCACAAGAAGGAACAGGAGAAAGCAGAACATTAAATACCTCGGATGAGAAAATATGCTCTTCTAAATAACCATAATAAAGAAACAATTTAGATTCTAGACTAGATAATATCATACTTGAGTTGAGTTCAGAGTCCGTATCTACAGAGCGTGGTGAATAATAAACAGTTTGCTCAATTCTATTCCTGCATTCAAATTGAAATGCATGTGGAAATTAATATAAGAAAAAAAAATATAAGCAGCATATAAGATTTCTTAAGATGTAAATAGTGATTCAAGATACTAAATCTGTTTTCTTGCTTCTGCATTTAAAAAATAGGCTACAGACACAATCAGAGGGAGCAAACTAGTTTTTTTTTTACACTTCAAATAATGCATTTGAAATCATTATATGGTCTTCATCAGTTCCCCCTTCCATGCATGATTTAGCATATTCATCATTGTGGTTTAGTTATTTGGTATGTCTTGACTTAGAGTGAACTGACCAACCAGTTTCATAGCCATCCATATATCTCTTTTACAGACAATGAGGTAAAAGCAGCCCTCCATTTTTGCTTTAAATTCAATACTTCTTGACTTGAGGACCAAACATTGAGAGATCACCACATCATCAAGGAAAAGATCTTACCAGGAGACATCATTACTGAGTTTGACAATTCAAATGTTCAAGTAACAGACTTCCTCGAAGGCACTGAACTGAAAGGTCCTCAAATTATAGGTGATAAGTGCCATATGATTTATATACTCCAGCTTGATGGAGAATATCTATGTAAACAGTTTGAAATTATGCAAATATTGTAAATTTGACAGGGTTTCCTCCTTTGTCTCTTGTTCTCTTTCTTTCAGTAAGACGAAAGGAGAGAACAAGGAGGAAGAACTAAGAACTAGGGAATCAACAAGGAAGAAAATTTCATTATATTTTGCTAACTCTAAGCAAAACATATAACAATTATGTTGTCATTTCAAACCAAAAACTATAAGCTTTGATCTTACAACACGAACTTCAAAACAACTGCATTTAAAAGAATAAATGAGGATTTGAAGCCATAAAACTATAAAAACTTCCAATAAAATAAGAATTTGAAAGGAAGCGACAAGGAATTCACCTCTCATTAATCTTTGCTTTCTCCCGGTAAGGCTTCACAAGAACCCGAGAACCCCGAACAGAATGGGGATTCCCCTTCTCCAAAACAGCTTTGACAGTTTCTGAATGAACAAATGTCACAAATCCAAACATCCTTCTCTGCTGGTTTGGAATTCTAACATCTGCAACAGGCCCAAATGCGCTACAAATGAAATATATAAAGTCAGTTCACTATTGCAAATAATCAACTGCAAATACAAAGTAGTGTGAACTTGCACTTCAACAACAAAAAATGCAATGTACTTGAAGTAGTTTGAGACATCATCCTCTGTGAAAATGCTGTCAGCAGGGAATGTCAGATATATTTGTCGTGAAGCACTGATATTTCGAGCAAACTCTCCTTCCAGCATTTGTGTGGGAGCGTCTTCTGCCAGAAACACTGAATGCTGCCCATGAGGTCTGTAACTTAACCACAAAAAAAGTCACATTAGGATCAGAAAGATCAAACACTAAATACACAATACATGCAAAAAAATTATAAGACTTTACCTGCCTATGAGCAGAATACTGTTTTTCAGTCGCGCAAGAAGCTTTGTCAAACTATAACCAGACTTGCCATGTCTTTGGCTCTCAGTTAAATAACCATCTGCTTGCAGTACCTTCTTGTATTTATCATAGTATGCCATTGGCAGAGAAGCAATGGATATTGGACTGCCCCTTGATCTTAGAAGCTCAATAATTTCTGATTCTAGCTGTGCTAGTGACCCTGGGGAAATCACCTGATCCTCACCAACACCATCATTTCCATACATCTGAGATAAATTCTCAGGAGCAACTTGCCCATGATAGAATCTGCAGCTTGTTCCATGCTTGCAGAATCCTTTGTTGAAATAGTGACAAACTTTCATTGGAAATTCAGAAAACCTTCTCCTAGCTTTTCCACCCAGATTGGCAGCAGAAGCATCTCTATAGTAATCGTTGGCAACCCCTACAGTGCTAGTCTTTACAGCATCTATACGATTCTCCAAACTGCACAACTGTGTCTGCTTCTGAAGTTCCATGATGGAATCCATGTAGTTCATTGCCATAAAGTCTGCATTGATATTGCCAGCAGGTTGTGGATCCCAATAGAGAGGGGGAACATGAAAGCTTGGTGAAGTAGGAGTTCTAGGGGACATTACTGCTAAATGGCTTAAACATTGTTCAGGGTTGAGAATATGTGAAATTGGGAGCATATCTGGTATAGACAATATTAGGAGCTCCCTTTTGGCCTGAAATGCCACTTCACGGATGAAATAGTCAGGGAAAGAAGCCAATTTTGCCATTTCTAGTTCTCCATGATCTTTTAGGAGGAGATAGCCAATTATCTTTCTAGCATGCTCTGGCTCAAATTTATGAATTTTATCAAACACAATCCTTGTACACTGAGAAATATCCATAACTCTTATATTGTCACTGCAAAAAAATCCCGTATAAACAAAATTGAGTGAATACTGTTCAGAGAACAAGTACAAAGAAACTCAACCACATCGCAAAGATTAAACACAGAATACATGGGATGAAAGAAAAACCAGAGTCTTGATCTTAAAAAGCAAAATTGAGGACCTAATACACCATAACAATGAACTAAACAAACAAAAACAAAAAACAAAAGCATTAGATTTAACAAATCCAACGGAAACAAAAATGGTGATGCTCCTTCTCAAAAAGAGGCCCTGTTTCACGGATCAATTATAAATAACCTAGCAACACACTGCATTATGTTTTCCTCAATTTTCTCTGTCATCACTCAAAAAGGACTGATTTTTAATGCAGTCCAGAAATGCAACTTGCTCCTGATATGGAAATGAGCACGAAACACTCTCAGAAATACCACATGCATTAATCACATACCAAAAATTACAAAGTCATAACAGAAAACAAATGATTACAAGAAAACAACCATCATTTGCAAATTAAAAACTGACATTTGAAGATGGATGTCTAAAGGTCCTCGGAAGAGTAAGTTTAATCTCAAACACCCTTCTCTAAATAAATCAAGTAAAAACCTCTCCCCAAGAGTAAAAAAAAACAAATAATTAACAAAAATCTTCAAAACTGCATACCCATAAAAAAGCAGGAGATAAACAGTGCAGCAAATGTTTCAAAAACTGAACTTTTTCATCATTCCATCAACCTCTCTGAAGAACTTCATCTTAATACAAAAGGCAAAGAAAGAAAACAAGATGGATGTTGTAAAGTCTCAGAATCCAGAGAGGACAAAGACACCATTCATGTTTCTCTCTTTCAGAATCAAAATCCAGTGAACTCTGAAGTAGTGACTGTACAGTATCTATTTCCTTCCAAATTTAAAAGCTTTATAGAATCACAGGTGTTGAATAGTCACAAACTCGAGGCAAAATATTTTGCTTGATTTTCGTGACTATAACTGCTTGGAACTGCTCAGTATCACCCTTTTAACTCTCCTTCTTTTCTGTTTACAAAATAATAATAATAATAATTCAGAAGATCCAACGTGGTACTAAATTTAGGACTTCAACTGCTCAACTTCACACCAAGGTAGGGTGACAAAAAATACTGCAATTTTTATCTGTCTATACTTAGAGTTAAACTATTCTGTTTCTAAAAGTAGGTTTAGTGTTAAAAAATCTGAACACTATTACAAAGAACAAAATCCTAAATTTAAAAGTTTATCCAAATAATCATTATTAAAAAACAGATAAAATAGACATTGGTTGAATGTGTGATGATGATGAAGATTTAGGAACTCAAATATGGTGAAGGGGGACCATGGGAGGGAAAATATAGACCTTGGAAAGAGGCTAAGTCTAAAGGGCTGCTTGTGGTGCAACATTTTGCATTTCAATTTGTTTGGGAGGGAACACAATCACAGATGGGACAATGCCACTTCTCTAAATCTTTATATTAAATACTATAAACTAAAAAAGTTGCATAAATCTATGTCACAAAACCAAGTGAAAGGTCCACTTAGGTTGAGTTATTTGTTAATGGTAAATGGGACCCTCAAAATTCTGAGATGGTCCACAACATCCAACAATGTCATTTTATAATCTTATTGATGCTGATTTGGCAATTCATTCTCAGTTTGGTTATATTAGGCCCTACCTGAAGGAGGGTATCAAATGAAAGGCAAAAATTCCTAAATCTTATCCTTTCATGTCACCTCAAACCTTAATTTTTGTGGTCAATAATGTATGGAAATGGGTTGTTTTGTTACACTTAATTCTCATATGATGTGATATCTTAGTTTTCTTTGTTTTAATTTGTAGAATTTGTAATTGTTTTGTTCTAAAATTTCATTTAATAATTAGGATAGAAGGTAAATGTGATATATTATTAATTTGTATAGATTTATAAAAGAAAAGTATATAGAGTACTTGAATCAAAAGTAAAAAATATAGTTTGTGCTACATTTATTAATTAAATATTTTTGGTGTACATAAATCAATAAAGTTAACTCTTAAAACAAACCAATTGTTTGAAAGATAAGATTGTAATTAATTCTTTTATTGATTAAAAAACTCCTAATAAATGGTTGAGTTGTTCTAAAAAGTGGCCTAAATAATTTCTATTGATAATACATGTCATTGCATGACATTTATTAGCTATAATAGAACAAATAGTTGTGCTTTATTAGGTACAATAGTAGAAAGAGTTGTTAATCATAATTTAACATATTATTTGTTCACTATTAACATGATTGATCAATAAAAAGGGATGATCATTCTATCTGTACTTTCATAACTTACTGCATCTACTAAATTACACTAAATATATTTGAATGTGATCTAAGTGAACATTTAAAAATAGAATATAAATATAATTGAGATAATGTAGTTTATTAGAATATGCAAATGGGTTTTACTATTGAGTGGAGGGATTGCACTATGAATTTTAGTTGTTTTGGTAGATGAAAAGATGAATGAAGTAATTACTTATTGAGAAAATTAAAAAAAGTGACCTTGAAAACTTAATATTTAAAGAAAAAAGTTAATATAAAAATAAGTTTTGAAAGTGGTTAATTTTGGTCTACTTTAAAAATTTAATTTTTACTAATTTAATATGAATTACTTAAGAAAATCTTAAATCCTTTTTAATCCCTTTGATGAAAAAATAGTCTTTAAGAATACCCACAAAATTAATCCTTCAAAAACATAATTTTTTATTATTTACATTTTATAAATTAATTCTAGTTAGTCACCTTTTCTTCTTATGGCTGCTTACAAATAGATTACATGCCAACTATCACTTATAAAATCAATAATATAGTGATACATATGTAATAAAAAGATTAGAAATTGTGGGTTTTTGATAATATAAAATTATGATTTAGTTTTTTATAGTAGAATTTTGATAGTATACAATTTAAAATATTTAACCATCCTACATTTTTTCTAATGAGCTGTTTAACATTGTCATTCCTAAAAAAAATCATATTAGCATTGTGTTTTATTAAAAGAATTTTAAGTATGGATTATTACTTTCTTTTAGCCACTAATGGAAAATGTACTTGAAAGATCAAAAATACCAACATGAAGTGATTAATTAAAATAAAACAAAAGAACAATCTATCTTCAAGGATACAACCATTGCATTTATATGCAAAAAAACCAGACATATGAAACTACAACAATTAATGTTTATATTATTATATCACCTTATTCTAGTAGGACTAACTACTAATTTTATACTTACAAGAGTGTTTAGGGTTTAGGTCATATTAGATTAATTGACATAAAATATTATACTAGATATTATTATTTATTCACAACACTTGTTTATGTAATATGTAATGTGGGGATTATTGTTATCATTTATATAGCTTTAATTGGTTATGGATAAACTCATAATTTATAAATTATAGATTCAAAAACTAATTCGTGGACTTATAAACTAATTTATTAAATTATAAATATTTTTAAATTTAGTTAATAAGATAAATAATAAATATAAAATGACATAAAATGTAGTATCATGAAATTATTTTAATAATTTTTTTTCATAGATATTAAACTATAGTTTAATATAATAAACTTATAAACTTCTAATTATATGTTTTTTTATATTATTAAAGACTAGCATATGCCAATGATCTCCTCTACAATCCTTTATATTCTAATTATTTTAAATCACTAATAACATCACTTGATTGGATCAGAGCCAATTATGAATTACTCTTACCCTAAAATGGTTGGAAATATGCACTAATTAAATTCCATTTGACTAATTTTGAAAATTGTGTATACCGGTAGAGAAATTAATTACACTTTCAGTTGTTCGTTTGGTGTACTATCACAAATCATTAATGTTAAACTTTATCTTTTTTTTCAGTTGATTATTTATATATATAATAATTTAGTTGTTGCACTGTTGTATATATATATTTTTTTATGGATTTTTTATATAGATAAAACGCATTCCTACTGAAGATAATTCTGTAACAGTTACACACAGTTATTTCAAACAATACTTTAAACAAATATTTGTAACATTATCATATAAAATAAGAAGCTCTTATACTTTATTTATATAGTAAAGTTGTTGTTTATGAAAATGGAAAAGAAGATATTAGGTGATAGTGGTTAGTTTCAACTCATTCTAAAAACCTTAATACACAACCTAGTATTTTCCATCTCCAAAACCTCTGTATTTGACTAAATTATCCATAAACATGTGTTGTTACTCGTGTTGGTGCATGGACATTTTATTTCATGTTTTTTTTCAGATTAAAAAAATTAGAAAAATTCCTTGGATGTCGATAGATACTGATCCAATAAGAGGAGTTTGCATGCTGAAAACGATTTATGTTTTCAAAATTTCGTGCAGTGTGTTTGTGTTTTGATCACATGCCACTTTTCTGTCTTGTCCTTGTCATGTGTTTATGGCACCGAATAACTCACCCAATCAAAAATATTTCTCAACCTTCAATCAAAATAACCAAAGAAACTAAAATGAATTCTTACAAATACAACTAAGTTACACCAATGTTCATCAAATCAATTTCATTCAAAGATAGCAAATGGAGCATCTAATTGATCTTAATTGATTTATCTTCTCTTTCTATTATCTGGCAAAACTCATAACTCATTTTCACACTGTTTGAAAAGGTAGATTGGTTATTTTGAAATGAGAAGGAAAAAAATATGGGCGCAGAAAGTAAAAACTTCTTAGAACGATAGTCCAAACTTGCACTTGGGCTGTTACTCACTAGCTAAGGTTTTTCGGCTTCTTCTTCCTGTACCCCTACGTTTTTCTTCCTGCACCCCCACAATTTTGTAAATCTCAAAACTGACCTTCGCCTTGTTTCGAAAGCAACTTGTTGATTTCCGGATTGCTGAATCCGGAAGTCTAATTTTTGTTACGAATTGATGGATCCGAAAGATTACCGGATTCATCAATCCGGAATATTTATGGATTTTCCAATCCGGAATGCAAAAAAATAAATGCGGATTTCTCATTCTGTAAAATTACCGAATTGCATTGTCCGGAAGAAGAAAGAGTAGTGTGGATTTTATGTGTATTTTGGAGTTTTTAAAAAATAGTAGGGATATTATTGTCTTTGCATTACATTGTGGGGGTGCAGGAAGAAAAATGTAGGAGTGCAGGAAGAAACTGCCAAGGTTTTCATGCTAAACAAAAACACATAAGCAAGAAACTAAAAATACTACAAGTCTGAAGTTTATTTAACTATATAGTTTCTTCAATTTAAAATACTATATATATATATATATTCCATTAAACTCTTTCTTTTCAAAATAAAAATAAAAATGAAAGTTGTGCATGATTGTACATTTTTTATGAAAAAAATAAAAATTGTATTTGAGAGCTACCTACTTTATTTTACTTTAGTGTGAGGTGATGTTCTATATATATATATATATAAACCAATTTTATATTTGAAACGACTTTATAAATTTATCATCTGCAAATAGACTATAATTTTATAGAAAATTATTCAAAAGTTATAATAGGGTTGGCATGCCAACCTTCAAACAAAACAAATATTGTTTATAAAACAAAATTAATCAATTTTATCATGCAATTAGTAAATGAATGAACCTTGAAACACTCTTACAAATTCAGCACAATTAAAGAAAAAAAAACAACATATAAAGTATCATACTCAACACACTCTTCCTTTTCAGCATATAACTAAGTTAACCACCAAACATTCTCACAAGCAATTCAGGCTTTCCAATGAGAAATACAAAACTTCCCATCACCACTCCAAATACCATTCCACATCCATATCCTATAGCCACTGCTTCCCAACCAAATCCAAATTTCTCTTCTCTCCACAATGTTTGTGAAGAATGTTGATCATGCTCCTCCCCACATTTCACTGACAATGGAACTCCACATAAGTCCAAGTTTCCCTCAT
>Ga0123342_1002015_pt1 | contig 34031 bp, 18 predicted proteins | sample Turbeawhitnodule_FD_89960 | JGI IMG/M metagenome (GOLD analysis project Ga0123342, IMG submission 89960) | Root nodule microbial communities of legume samples collected from Mexico - Turtle bean Mexico white nodule | ecosystem: Host-associated > Plants > Roots > Nodule | place: Mexico: Nepantla... | reverse complement strand
TATATTTAAGTATATATTAAATTTTTTAATGTTTATGAATCTTACGATTCACGATACGAAACGATTTACGATTCATAATATCAGCTCTCCGATACACTACTTGTATCTCGATTCTACTACCATTGTAAGGACTAGAAATATAGTTAACCCATGTGAAACATTGTTCTTTATTGCTGCTATTGATTTCTGCAAGAAAAAGAAAGATCTTTTCTGAATGTATTTTCCACCCACGACCTTGTGAATTATATGCAAGTGTTACATATATTGTCAATGTCAAGTCAGCATAATTTACACAGGACAGTGTAGGGTATCACTACTTCCTAAGATGCATTGAACTTAGCACACTAATTATCTAGGTCATTTGGTGAAATAAATATTTATGAAGCTCACCTCCCAACATAATTGTATTTCTGACAATTCCTTTGATTTCTGTTGCTATATTATTATTAGAAGCTTTTAACGAAGTTATGCTTTTAGTGTTATTTTTTTTATGTAATATGTTTGAAAAGTGATTCTGTTGGTGACAATGACTTACATTTGGGAACAAGATTTGGTTGGTTGAATATTATAATGTTTTATGTTGAATTATTCATATGTGTGTGTGTTTACACACACGCACAACTGGACAAGCAGAAAGCTTGTAAGTTGTTTCTCTAATACTTATATCTTGTGAATTATATGCAAGCATATGTTACTTTGAGCTCAAGTTTGATTTTTAATTTTATGTTTCCGTTTATGAAGTACTTTTTTTATTCTAAATGAATCTTTGTTTAATTTGCATGTTGCATCTAGCATGTATATTTTGTAACCTAATTTTGTTTTTTGTTAACAGAGTCTAGATGGTATAAGTGATATTCGGGATGAAAGTGATAGATCTGGAATGCGTATAGTCATTGAGGTAGAATACATACATATGGCTCTACTCCTCTATTATCTTACTGAATAGACACATACAGAAACAGAGAAAAGAGAAGGAGAAGACTGTTGCGCTGGTCACTATAACAAATCTCTTTCACTGTGCAGCTGAAGCGGGGATCAGATCCATTGATTGTTCTGAATAATCTTTATCGCTTAACATCTCTGCAATCTACATTTAGCTGTAATATGGTGGGGTAAGTTGTTTGTAGTTTACCCTATTACACATGTTTTGAAATGCTCTGGTCACTTGTACTCCCTCCTGGTGACAGATCTGATGTTTTGATGGATATCTGTAAGATTTGTATTGAGATAAATATATTTTAGAAGTATTTTGCTCTTATTAGATCTCCTTGGAGGCCTGTGACTCTTACTGGCATAGAACTTGTATTTTTGGGTTGGATATTTCTGGATCAAAATTTGTTGGAGATCAAAGAGAGAAAAGTAAAATAAATTTTGTTCTTATTGTTTTGTTCATTTTGATGTTGTTTCTCTTATTTAATTTTTACTCTTTATAAACTTCATGTCTTAATTAGAGTGTACTTTATTGACTGATTTCTTTGAAGCATTCTAAATGGACAACCTAAACAAATGGGGCTGAAGGAATTACTCCAGGTGAGTCCTTACTGGCCCAAAAACTCAATGGTGTGTTCACTTCATCTCTTGAAATGTTATTTTGAAAGAAGTTCTTGCTTCTATCAAGCATAATATTGGTTTGCTTGTTAAGAACCTTTTGATATTCTTCAATGAATTTCTTGTCCCTATGAAACACAAACCTGCAGCCATGTACAGATTTAGAAATGTGTTAGAGTAGTATGTTTGAACCGAGTAAGCACAACTAATACAATTATTTTAAAATAAAAATAGATTCATTGTTACTACTTTATAATTAAATCCACAAACAGTCTGAAGTTTTTAAACTTAATTCCATGTTGTTCCTTTTATTATGATTGATGTGCAATTTTGATCCCATAATTTTTTTTTAATTGAATATATTATTGATTTTTTAAATCAGTATATTCATAATTCGTGTCTTTTGTCAATTTCTGTTCACATGAAACTCTAAAGTCTTCATTTTCTACACCAATAGGGTCTAAGAAGATGTGGAGTAAAATATGTTTGAAAGCTTTTGAGGTTAGCATAGTTATTAAAACTGGACTGGATTGGACTGCCCAGTCCAACTAGTTTGGGAAATGTCTGCTTGGTCTGTTAACTAACAAAACCTGGAAGATTTGAGAACTTGTATGAACAGGTGAAACTGGCACATAACTGCCCAAAACTAGTTTGTGTTTTTTTTAAAAATTATTTTAAAATAATTTATAACTAAATAAAAAATACAAATTAAGTGTAAAATTTATTTCATTATTTATAAACCATCAATTTTCTATTTTATATTACTTTTTTAATTTTTTATATCTTCATTTCTTATCATTTTATATTATATTGGTTTATTATTTTCTTTTATTTTATAAAATTTAAATTTAAGTATTATGATATGCTTGATTTGAACTTCTATATATACTTTGATTGTTATGAACTTGTAAAATGATATTCTGTTATAGATTTTAAAATTACCTTAACTCTACCTTTCAGGCATTCTTAGACTTCAGATGCTCTGTTGTTGAGAGACGTGCAATGTTTAAGTTATCACAAGCACGAGGGAGAAAACATATTGTTGAGGTACGTTACAGATACAATAAGATATATTTGAATACATGCCTCTTTTAACATGCGCATTGAGTGTTCATTCGTACATGTCCCAATGATGAGGTTGTATTTATAATTTATTTGTGGTTTAGTTATTGTCAATGTGATAGCTGTAAAAACCAGTTCAAGAACAAAATTGTATTTGCCCCTGCTCATGCATGTTTTGTTTCTTATGTTCTTAGTTATGCTGCTAATGGTTATTGTAGTTAATAACAGGTTTCAACTCCTTGAGCTTCTTTAACATAACTTTACTACATAGTGGGAGTGTCAATCTTGACTCATGAAATATTGTTGCATTGCATACTTAACATTCTTAAAGTACTTGCCATCTGTGTTATATGGTTATATCCTTGGTTGTAATTTTTTTCGTTGGGTTCATTATTACGTTGTTTGCACATGTGCAAAGCAACTCTTATAAAATGTGAATCTATCCATAGTTAAGATTTTACCCAAGGATGTTTAAATGTACACTTGTGGGATGAAGCTTAAAGTTTAATTTTAATTAGGAGAGAACATAAAATATGAGGAAAAGTTAGTTACAGAGAGGGAGAGAATGTATCTTGTTTTGTAATATGTTATGGGTGCATTGACTTACTTACCTGCTTTTATTTCCACCAACTTACACTAATAATACTAACTTGAAAGGATTAATATGAATGAAAAGAAGATTTTTATTCAATTGATTAATTTGAAATAGTATATCAACCTTTATATATAGAGAACTCTAATCCTATAATAATAATTATAGGGAGATCTTTAGAATCTTCCGATAGCTTCTAGTAGTACACTTAATATTGTACTAACAAAATTATAGGAGAAGCAAAAGAGAAAGAAAAATCCCCTTTATTATAAGAGAAGCAAAAGAAAAAAATGAACTTGGAAAATTTTATGATCTAGGATTGAATGATAGGATGAGACTAATTAGTGTAATTTAGTTTCTTTTTCTGACTGTAAGCTTATGTCTGCACAAACTCAGGGTATTCTTATTGGGTTTGATAATCTGGATGAGGTGATTCGCATAATTCGTGAAGCTTCAAGTAATTCAGCTGCAGCAGTTGGTTTACGCAATGGTAAACTCGTTTTTAAATTTATTTTATTGATTTTTGTGATTATATCCCTTGACATTATATGAAGAAGACGATGCTTATGCTTTCACACAGGTTGATACCCATTTGAAAACTTTTCATTTTGAATCCCTTGCTTCTGAGGATTGTTATTAAAATGAAATCCATTATAATCATTGCTTGAAATCATTATCTTCAGCTGTTTAATGTGGGTAAGTAATTCTCTTTGCAGCATTTAGTCTCTCTGAGAAACAAGCTGAAGCTCTTTTGGACATGAGTCTAAGAAGATTGACCCTTCGTGAGGTTCTTATACTTAGTCCTATAACTACACCTGAATAGCTGTTATTTTTCTTTACTGAGATTTCTTTAAATAATTAATACATATTTGATAAGAGCATAAGTAGAATTATAAGATTTGTATGGTGCAGAGTGGAAACTTTGTGGCTGAAAGTAAATCTTTGATGGAACAAATTTCCAAGTTAGAGGAACTGTTGTCCAGCAGGAAAAATATACTGGAGGTATAGTTTTAGTTTGAATCTGTTTGACTTGTTCATAATGTTCTTAGCTTTCTTGAAACCTCTATTGCTTATCTTAAATTCTAGCTGCCGGTGGATTGGTGCATGGCAAGTCTGTTGTGGTTTTCCTGCAAAAAATGAATGGAAGTAGTGTGGATGGGGAATGTCAAGAATGACAATGAAGCAGTAGTTGGGTGGCTATCTAATTTAAGCAGCAGTTTGGGTTGATTGTAATTTGTTATTGCTAAAAACAGTACAATGACATGTATTTTGAAGCCATAAATTTTGTGTACATAGATAAGTTTTTTTGTGCATCATTAGAGATTTATTAATAATAATATTTTCTTTTTTGGGGCTGACATGTGTGACCTCTATCTTGTATTTTTAGCTTATAGAACAAGAAGCAATTGAACTGAAGAATAAGTTTGCCAATCCAAGACGTTCAATGTTGGAGGACACTGATAATGGTCAACTTGAGGACATTGATGTTATTCCAAATGAGGATATGTTATTGGTATGTGGCACTTTTCTTCGATTAATTGGTATTATTTTACAAACTCTTGTTAATGTTATTGTCTTTTATTTTCAGGCAGTTAGTGAAAAAGGTTATCTGAAACGGATGAAGCCTAGCACTTTTAACCTACAAAATCGAGGAACAATAGGAAAATCTGTAGGAAAACTAAGAGTGAATGATTCAATGTCTGATTTTCTCGTTTGTCGTGCGCATGATCATGTCCTATATTTCAGGTTATTTTTTATAGTCTTAAATGAAGTAATGTCTGCCTATTTGAAAAATACAAACATGTAATAAAATATTAATTTAAATGATGAACACTTACAAGTTAAGTTTCAATTAATGATTGCAATTGATTAATTTAATATGTAAAAGTTGCAATTCTCTCAATTCTTCCAATTGGAGGCATTAATCAACCAACTAAAACTCGAAAGTATTCACATGTGTGCTTTTAAAATATTTTGTAAATGATAAAATTTAAAAAATCTCAAATTTGATGGGCTTGCAGATCTGTTAGTCCACTCTTTGGCAGGGCCTGAACAGGTCGGGATGACCTGTTTTGCTATCCTTAGAATTTTTTTTCTGGGGTGTTTAATGCTAGGAAAGTGAAAATAAAGGCTGTTGAATAAATTTCTATTTAATGTTTAGTTTCAATAGATTTGTACCCCCGTAGAAACTCAGTCAGCCATGTATGGAAAGTCTTTTCCTGTATGACATATAGCTTGAATACATGTTTCATTTTATTGTTAAACCATATACAATGAGGTTTTCTGTTACGGTACACTTTTGAACTATTCATTAATGGGGTGAAATCCCTTGTTGATCCGTCAAAATATGCTTGATCCATTTCTTCATTAGTGGGGCTGTCAGCATGGAATTTTGTCAACATTAGTATTGGACTTGGAAAGACTGTCAAAGCATGTGTTGATATTTGTTAGCTTTTCTGTTAATATAATTTAAGAAATAGTTTGACATTATTTTCATTATGATGTGTGTAGAGCGTGGAGTTAGTTTTATTTTGGTATTCACCTTTTTCTAGAGGATATTGCAGATGATCTAGTTAATTTGAATATGGCATGGCTTCTGAATATTTCAGTGATAAGGGAACAGTTTACTCAGCTCGTGCTTACAAAGTTCCTGAATGTAGCCGGACTGCTGCTGGCACACCACTTGTTCATGTATCTCTTTGTCCTTTCTCTTTTTCTACTCATAGTGATACTTACCAGATAAATGGGAATAGAAATAATAAGAACGAGCTGTCTTCACTTCATATGTGCATGTGTGTGTATATATATATATATATATATGTATATATATATTTGTTAAAAGAATTAGTGACAAAATAAGTTAGGTAGGGATAGTACCACTCTGGTACCGTGCTGAGAAGAGAAAAACTGAGAAGGAATTTAATGAATTCCATGTGTGGGGTACACCCATGAATATTTTTATTTATAATGAAGAAGAAATACAATATTTAGGAACAAAATCAATATCTAATAATAGAAAATAGTTGGTAAGATATTTCCCTATCAAATCACATCATGTTTTAATTAATATACTAAAACCATATCTCTAACAATATTCACGTGTCATCTTTTGAAAAATGTATTGGAACATTAAAAGAAAGTATTTGAATGAAAATCACAAACTATTTTGTCATCTTAGATATCTTTTGAGATTACTCTATCTAGTAAGGATCTGGTGATGACTTTCTAGATATATAGAAAGATATTTAGCTTTGCAGTATGTTATTGACCTTGCATATATTGTTATACGTATGTCTAATGACACATGTGCCCCTAGAAAAATGTAATAAAATCTTGGAGAAAAATAGGGAAAATGTTAGAAAGGGAAAATGCAAGAGAACAAGAGAAAGGGAAAAGTAAATTCTTATTTTCTCAATGATCAAAGAGTACAAATTGGAATTTAGTGTCCTGGTTGTTACAAAACAGTTACTACCAGCTGTGTCAGTAATTGAACAGTTAACTAACATGTAACAAAAGCAAAGTTAACCAACTACCAACAGATGCACTACATCTGTTCATTACTACTCTAATAGAGACAGTGAAATTTAATGGAGTTATGTATGTAGTGAAATGGAGAAAGGAATTGGGATTTGCACCCACCTATATATGTTATAATTTGGCCATATTTCTAGTTAATATTTGATCTCAACACATCTCATGTCGAGGACTAAACATCTTGAGTGTGTGACTAGAGAAGAATGCGATAGAAGGTGGGGCAATAGGCCAACAAACTTGATTAGAATAAGTTCTGAATGACTCTGATACCATCTCAAGAAAGTGAAATGTAAGTCTATTTCAACCTTATAAAACTAACTTATTAAGTTGAGGATTGCACCACCTATATATTATAATTTGGTCACATCTCTAGCTGATGTTACATCTCCAACAATTATTTTTCTAGAGACTAATTTCACGACCTCTTAGTCACATGAAAAATACTCTCATCATTTTAAAATTTGGGTTTGGTATTTTCTAAAAATATTTTGAATTTCTGCATTTTTAATTTTAACAAAAATTGAAAAATAACAAATTTTCTTCTATTTGTTTCATGTGATCCAGATTTTATCTTTATCTGATGGTGAAAGAATAACATCCATTATTCCTGTGAGTGAGTTTGTGGAGGATCAGTTTTTGCTGATGCTAACAATGCAAGGCTATATCAAGAGAGTATCCTTGAATTTGTTTTCATCCATCAGGTCTACTGGAATCATTGCTATTCAGTTGGTTTGTTCTCTTGTTTGAATTCCCTCTGTTTACATTACCAAATCGTTCCTCTGTTAACGTCTTTTCCTGGGTGATATTCATGCATACTGTTTAACTTTAAAGGTTCCCGGTGATGAGTTGAAATGGGTTCGTCTTTGCTCAAATGATGACTTTGTGGCCATGGCTTCACACAATGGAATGGTCATGCTGTGCCAATGCAGTAAGGTAAGTTGCTGACTGTTATTATTTCTATTCTTTAGTTGATGTTCAAATCTGTAAACATTGAAATACAAGTTACTTAAATCTCAACTAAATATGTGAAGGAAATTAATTTGAAAATAAAAGCATTGAATTTTACTGCTATGAAGTGATATCTATCTGCTAAGTTGGTGCTGAAACAATTTCAAGCTTTGAGCCTCTCAAAACAATTTCCTTATGACGTTCTTTAACTTAGGAAGTAGAGGGGTTTACCCTCAAGCTCATGGAATTTTTGTTTTGATAATTTATGTAGTGTTGTATGTTAGTTTGGTAGTTACTGGGCTGTTAACTAATTGGTTATAACTGTAGTATAAATCGTGATGTAGTGCAATACAATGTGTGAGAAGTAAAATTTCAAATTCAGCACCATAAACAAAAGAGGTATATGAAGAAGACAAATAATGATAACCTAAAAAATTATAAACTGGATATGTATTTCGAGTAGATTGAATACTTTTTCTAAGAGCAATAGGCCAAACATGATCAAAGTTAGGAGAAGGTGATGAGGATGAAGGATCCATGGTATGGGAATCTGGAGATGGAGGATCTGAGTCATGTGTATGCTCAAGCAAGGATGAAAGAGTTATTTGTGCCTGACGCTGATATGTGAAAAGAGGTGGTGGAACAATGTCCCGTAAAGACCTGTTGAATAGATGAAGAATGTTCCTTAGGTTGTCCTCATAAGACATATAATACCTTCTAATTGAGGGAGAATAACATTTATATCCTTTGTGAAGGTGAGAATATCCCAAGAAGACAAACTTAATGGCCTTTGCAGAAAACTTGTCAAGACCTAGAGAGACATTATGAACAAAACAAGTGCACCCAAACACATTAATTGATATGGTATAGAGGTTTATTTAGAAAAAAATTATAGAGTGAGTAACTTTATTTTCAAGAGAGGAAGAATGTTACACCAGGGTTCCACAACATTAACAGGCCCAAACGTCATATCAATAAACCTAGATGGATGAAAGACTTCTTGGTTTAATGGACCTAAAGGATGTTCAATTTAATTGTTTTCAGTTTTAATGTAATGTGACTTAAAGGGAAGGCCCATTGTGACCTTTCCCAAACCCTACTTTAATACGAGTGCAATGAATGAATGACAGTTTTCCCTTTTCTTAAAAATCCTATCTCTCGTAGGTTTTAGGTCTTAGTGTTACTGTAGCAAAACCCTAACATTGGTGCTTTCATTGATCTTCTCATTGCTCCCAAACTCCAAGCAAAAGAACTAGAAGACACACTCAATTCCACCCAGGAACGTCTCTCTGCCCTTCAATTCCAGCTAGATGAACAACAAACCCGTCAAACCACCATGGAAGCCAGAAACGACTCCATCTAGTCCACCCTCACCCTCCTTTAGATCATACAATACCTCAACCTAACCACCAAAGTTCCTCATCTGGAGAAACCCCTTTTATACCAGCAACCGCAACTACAAGACCCTTCCCTACCAACCCTCACATCCCTCCTCAACAAGCCATACCGAACCCTAACAATCATCAACAATACCTTCCACCAAACCCTCCCAATATTAGACCACCTAAGTTGTAGTTGGCTTTCTTTGAGGGTTCCGATCCCTTGACTGGCTATTTCAAGCTGAACAATATTTTTCATTTTATTAGATTCCCCCTGCACAAAGGCTATCAATGGTCGCTTTTCACATGAAAGGCGAAGCACTCAGTTGGTTTAAATGGTTACACCAGAACAACTTGGTCACTGATTGGGTATCATTCACTCGTGCCTTGGAACTCTGCTTTGGGCCTTCAACATACACCAACCATCAAGCATCACTCTTCAAACTACAGCAGCTAACGACGATAACGAAATACCAATCTCGGTTTGCACAGTAGGTCTCACCCCATATATTATTCTCAACTGCTTTATCTCGGGTCTCCACCCAGATATTCAGAGAAAAAAATTGTCCATTCTGAATCCATACTCCATCTCTCAAGCAATTGGTCTCGGTAAACTCATTGAAGATAAATACCGTGATTCCAAACCCAGAATCCCACGCCCTTTTCAAGTTCACAACTACAACCCCACCAATAATTCTTCCCAGTCATCACCCACAAGAGCCAAGCCAAACCACCAATCACAGACTTCCCTACCCATTAAACGTCTCACCCTAACTCAACTACAACAGCGCCGCACACAAGGATTATGTTATAACTGTGACGAAAAGTATACCCCAGGACACAAATGCACACCTTCTCGGTTCCTGTTGTTGTTGGATGATCTAGACCCACCCCAAGATCCTTTGAAGGAACCATCCACCACTATAGAGTACCCAGAGACCATACATTTTCATTTATCACCACTATAGGCAGGAACTTGTCTCCTAGTATTTTCTTAGACTTTTTTCATATTAGGTGTAAGCTTCCTATGTTTTGCCTTGTTTAGTTTGCGCGAACAGTTCCAAGCTTTTTATGAAGACATTTGATTAGTCTTCTTGGTGTTCTTTGTCTTTGACTTGGTTGTTTGTCTTTTTGAAAATTTGGTATTTTCTTTAGGCTACATAAACTTAAGTAAATAGGTATTTTAGTTTTGTTTGTCACTTACCAGTTGACTTGATTGACGTGCTTTCTTTCTCATGGTTTATGATGACTTTAAGTTTGATCAAGTATTTTGAAGTGTGAAACTGGACTGATTTTTTTTCAACTATTTGTTATTTGCCTGGCTATATATATATATTTATACACACACACACACATATATATATATATATATTTATATTTATTTATATATGTAGGAGTAGAATCTACTATGTTACAATCTTACAATTTACAATCTTGTGAGCTCTTCATATCCCAATTGTATACTCGATTTTTACTATTGCAGATCCGCACACTAAGTAGAAATACACGGGGTTCACTTGCAATGAGACTCAAAAACGGGGATAGCATGGCCAGTGTGGACATTATACCAGCAGCCATGTGGAACAACTTGGAAACTTTGTCAAAATATCCAGATAACAGGTAATTGTGATGAGATCCTGAATGCTCAATCTGTTATTTTGATAGCTGTCAGTATTATGTCTCAATTCTTTATTTTACTCTCATGTCTAGCGTCAGGTGTGATCTGAATGAGAACATTCTCCTAGAACCGTGTAGTTGTACAGGAATCATTTTCATACCAGCTTATAACTACCATGTTTCCTTGATGAGAACATTTAGCATTCAACAAATAAAATAATAGATTAAGTTTTTTCATGTGTTTTGTCTGTGAATGCATCCTGTCTTCTTTTCTGAAATTTGTATCAGTAATAACATGATAAGCGCCCAAGCACTTGCTCAACCCACCCTCAAAAGCTAGCTATTAATGGGGAAGAACCAAACTCTTATACTCCACCAAGCATCCCATGCTACTTGATGTGGGACTTACTTTAGGGCAACTCTGAAGGGAGTTTTTTTGTCCTGAAAAACACTGTAAAAGCAACTTGGTAGCTGCATTGGAGAGCAATTTGATAGGGTCCACTCTACATGGGAGTTGCTAGCTGCAGCGTTCGGTTCTATCACTGCATAATGGGCCAGCATGACTAAAAAATTATTATTTAAACAAAGGAAGTTGTGGCGTTAGAGGAAATTGTAATATATTATTTTAAAACTTAGTAGATAAACTTAGATGGAGTTGTTGGTTGGAGATGCTCTTAGGCACTCCATAATACCCAAGTCCCCATCATAATATTGGTATTTGTTTGCATGCCTTGAAGATACATTGAAAATTTCCCCTGTACAACCATATTATATTTTTACTGTGACTGACTACAACCCTCCAATTTGAGGTTCCTAGAAGCTTTAAGCATTTTTAAATTACTGAGAAATTTAGTTGACTTGAATAGGCCTCTTATATATTTTACTAAAAATTGTTCAGATGTATTTCTTTCTTCATTGTTATTTTTTGTCCTTTATTAAGATATTTTTATCTAAAATTTGTGAAGCCATAACCATAAACTATAATTAAAGATATTGCATATATATGTTTATTCAGTCTTTAGCTCTTGAACACGACTCCAAATGTATGGACGGGAAGTGTTTTGACATTGTGATGACTTTCTGAGCAATTTATCAGATATGTCCTCATTATATTCATTTACTAAATTTCCAGTGGAAAGGGCCAAAAGGGCCCATGGTTGCTGTTCGTGTCTGAGAATGGTCATGGAAAGCGTGTTCCTTTGAGCAGTTTTCGGGTATCATCCTTGAATCGAGTTGGTTTGGTTGGATACAAGGTATTTTTTTTTTATATATATTAGAAATTCCTTCTCTTAACAATAATAGATGTTCCTTTTTCATTTAAATGTTGTCATTCTATCCTGTCTATTCAGTTTTCCGCAGAGGATCGCCTGGCTGCTGTTTTTGTGGTAGGATTCTCTTCAGCAGGTATTTTCTAAATGCTATAATTAGCTCAACAGCTCAGTTACTGTTCTGATTATTACCAGTATTAATTTTGCTGCTGATATAAAATTGTTCTAGTTATTATGAGTTGTAATATATCATTGTAAACTATCATTATCTCGAACAGAGGATGGTGAAAGTGACGAACAAGTGGTTCTTGTAAGCCAAACTGGCACAGTCAACAGAATTAAGGTTCGCGATATTTCAATACAATCTCGATTTGCAAGGTAAAACTGAATTGTGTCCTATATGCATATTTGCCACTTATTTGATTTCTTATTTATTAGCGGTTGAAGCCCATGACTTTGTGTTAGAGAATAGTATAATAACCTGCATTTAATCTTCTATGGGATATCTTACTTAGTATAATAAATTAAATACACAATATCCGTTGGCCTTGTTGTTTTGTTGCCTGAATATTATTCCCTTTTTTATTCGTTGTATATATTATTCCCTATTTTTAGACAGTCTTGCTTGTCAGAATCCCTTTGTTTATATTATTTCCTTTTTCAGACAGATTTGATTGCCCAAATATGTATTTATTAACAGGAATATTGACCCATAATTATAAGGATTTATAAAATGGGTTTGAGCACATGTTCTTCTATCAAATATAATCAGAAAATTATTTTTAAACGGGGTATCAAACTTCGGCTTCTAAGTCGGTTTTGTAAGGTTGATGAGTTGGACTTAAAATTCATTTTCATAAATGATGAGTCTTCCTAATGAGGTTTGTTGGGTTTTTTTATCTCTAACAGATTACCCGCAAATATATATTCACATAAACTGTGAATATGACCAAATTATACTATATAGGTGGATGCAAACCTTATTTGACAAAACTATTTTGTGAGGTTGAGTTTGATTTATAGTCCATTTTCTAAAAAATGAGTTAGATTTAAAGTCTATTATACAGTATAGCACCAACACAAGCTTTAAGTATATCACAAGCAATATTTGGTTAATTGTTAGCCACCTTGGCCTGAGGTGGTGAACTTCAATCGGAAATCAAAATAGTATATTTGTATTTATTAAGAAGTGGATTTAAGTCAAATTCAACCTCATAAATTGGTTTATATGGTGAGGTTTGCATCCATGTATATACTATGAAATGTTCTAATCTCTAGTCGATGTGAGATTTCCAATAGTATTAATACTGGTTTATAGGCTTGAAATCTCGTTAAGCAATTCTAGGATTCACATAATTATAGTATTCAGACAATTATTTTCTCTGGCTGTTTCATACAATAATAGTCCACAGCACTGTGTTTGTTGACGCTCAAATTCAGTCATGTCTCTGCTCTCTTGCTTTTTCTTCTCAACCGTCTCAGTCATGTATCTACTCATTTGCTTCTCTTATCAACCGTCTATGCCTTATGATTCTTGAACTGGAGTGTGTAATGCTAAGCTAGTCTATTGCAGCTATGGATAGCAAACATTCTCCAAGATACTAAATGGAGCTGATATTCCTTTTCTTTCTGCCTCCTGTGTCGATTTATTTAACAACTGTTTTAATTTAATGTAATCTTTTGTTGCAAGGAGCGTATTGGGCAGTCTTTTATAATTTCTATAAAACAGGTGTTATATTTATTCATTGGACGTATTCTAGATGTTAAGTGTTGAAATTAATGACAATGCCGATGATTGAATCCTTCTGTTTACATATACCCCATAGCAGGATCTTTATAACTCTAGAATGCCCTTATTTTCTTTTACATCAGAGTTTGGAATTGAAGATGTACTGAGGTCATGGCAATAATTTGATTCTTTGATGACTTATGTCCCTTAATTTATGTCAGGGGAGTTATTTTGATGCGACTTGATTATGCTGGAAAGATTCAGTCTGCTTCATTGATCTCAGCAACGGATTGTGAACCCGAGGAAGTTCTTGCTGCTGCTCAAGGCTAGTTATAGAAGAACATCCATGTCTAAAAGAGGTTACTTTGATTAAAAGCTGCTGCTGCTGCTTGATCCTTGAATCTATGCTTGGGTATGATCTCTATAGAAATCGTCCTAGTTTTTCGACCCTGCTCCCTTTTATATTTTGTATTTCTTTTTGGGGAGTGTCTTTGGAAGATGGCTGGGAGGTCTGTAGTTTATTCCTGAGGCGTCTTGTAAATTATAGTGAGAAGACAAGTGAAAAACATGTTCAACTCTACATTTTGTAACAGCTACACCATTAGAAAAGGTTAACCATTATTTTCTGGGTTTGAGTCTTCTCCATGATTCAGAATCTTCTTTCCATATCAATTTTGCAATTGTATGTGAACTTGTTCTTAAACTATGTAGAAGACGGCTTAGTTTTTATTTTTGAAACATCAATGTACGCAAGTATTGAGAAGGAAATATCAATGTATTAGATGCACAACATAAATAAATAAGAGATGCACAAAATACAAAGATGAGATGCAATATATAGATGAAGATATAAATAAATATGATACACAATGAAGATAAAAGCAAGTCATTTAAAACTTTGGATGCAAAATGCAAAGATAGGTGCAAGTTGTATTAAAGCTCTAGCAGTCTTACAAAAGTATAAGACAAAGTTCCATCATTCTAGATGCAATCTTACAAAAGCATTCGACAAAATTCCATCAATGGCTAAATCTTAGCTAATTTATCAAGACATTTTAAAATTCAATATGGCATATGTAACTGGGTATCACTAGACATATTTATAAAACAAATGCAAAATTGTCTAATCCTAAAAGAAGTTAACTCACATTTTTCTAAGAAGATTCTGATAAAGTTCCTCAACCATCTAATATTCTATGCTCATTATGGTGATGTCACAAGAGTAGAGTAGTTATTGAGAAAAAGATTATCTTTTATACTTAATTGTTAAAAAACTTTCTTCATCAGGCCATTCTCTCATTTCTCTTCATTAGTCATTCAAAAAGAGTGAATCTATATTCCATAATATATAGGAACTACAAATTTAACCAAATTTTATAATTTTTTAATGTTAATGGTCGTTTTTGCTTCCCAAATCTTCCAATTTCCCTTAATCTAAGCCAATGAATTTGTACAATTTCATAAACATTTGAAAAAGTTTCTAACTCTATAAATACTAGTTATAAATAAAACATGGGAGTTCAAAAATTAATAAAATAAATAAGGAGGGAAAAACTAAAAGAAGAATTGGCAACACTAGAGATATAAAACATCAAATTTGGCAATAGCAACCAGATTATTAATTTGTTCACACCAACCTTTATCCTTAAAAATTTCCAAAAAGGCCAACAAATAAATCCAACACATTTAAGAGTTCAATAAAAATAAAAATTATATATCACAATAACAAAAATAAAAGTGAAACAACATATTAATGAGCATGATCCTAAAAGTTAAACAACATATTATTTAATTTTAAATATTACAAATATCATATAATATTAAAGATAAAATCAATTCATAATATATGTGATTGTAAATTTTATTTTATAAATCAATTTTAAAAATTGAATTAAACTTAATGTTGAGTTCTTGAAAGATAATCAAACATGCCTATATCAGATTGTCTAATTTATATAGCAAGACACTAAATGAGTGACAAAGAAGATTAACCTTGCGTACATAAAATTGTACACAAGCTGTGCATATTAAAACTTATCTTGTAGTAGGTTGTGTTGAACAAGTATTAGAAATAATCCAGTAATTTATTTTATTTAACTAAATTTAAAAATATGCATGCAAAGTTGTTAGCTGATTTAAGAAAAAAAACTAATATCTATGGCGAAAATATCTATGATGAGGACCAAGTACAACTACATAAGCATAAAGTCAAGTCAACCCTTTCGAAATAATAAATGATAAGATGTTTCCCAGTAATTAACAAGCTGATGATGAGAGCCTAGTTCATATCAATAGATTGATGCACAAGTAACAATAAATTACTAACAAATTTTGAAGATAAAAAAATCACACGATGGATCGAAGAAACTGCTATATATGTATATATATGTCTCATGGTGTTAGACTAAATCATAAGCAAGCACATCTTCAAGAACATAAACATATCCAAGTTCTTCCCTTTCCAAGGAACATATATTTTTCTTGGCTTATTTTGCAACCTTACACAAATGGGGTTTCTGCACAATGTTCGAGAAGTTGTCTCTGCTTGTGTCAAACCAAAGGAGAAACGTGTGCCCAAGAAGGTTTTTAACTCGTTTCATTTTACATATCTTTGCTATTTGTGTGCCTCAATCTATAACTATACATGTTAATTAATTTTTTCTCTTTTTATTTTTATTGGTATCTTGATTCTTTATCTGTCTTTCTTCGCTTTAACTTGTTGATGGTAGTTGTTTTTGACAGGATTCGTCTTTTAAAGTAGTTGTCAAGTTTGTGTTGTTAAGTTGTTCTCGTTCTTTGTATATAGATTGGATCACTCCTGAAATAGTTTATATATATATATATATATTATATTTATTATTGATAAAAAAAACTAACCCTTTTTAGCTTTTGTGTTTTTCTTCTCTCTAATCTCTAATGAAGAACTTGATTTTGCTTATGTAGACAGTTAATGTGAGGGTGAAAATGGACTGTGAAGGCTGTGTTAGAAAGGTTAAACATGCAGTGGAGGATTTGAAAGGTTAACATAAACCTCTCTTCACTATCTCTATTTATTGTATTGTTTGTGTTACCACTTTCACTGCCATCTATGTTTCTTTTTCTGGTATTTTAAGGAACTTTGTCTGTTCATCACTTAATGAATTCAACAAGTTAACTTAATCAAGTATCTTTTAGGGTTTAGGGTTTACAAATTCAGAAATTTGTTATATAATCTTATATAAGAGATGTTATGAATATATTATATAATCTTTTACAACATTTTCTTTAATATTTTTTCTTCTTCTTCATCAAACTAATCAATTTTTCATACACTTCTCTCTTCACTTGTCTTTTTCTTTATTTTGTTTATAGAAAAAACTATATATAAATACACTTTCTCATTGTTTTCATATGAGTAGTCCAAAGTGCATATTAATTACACCAAGATAACAGAATATAGATTAATGATTTTTTTCTCTTGAATAAAGAATATGGTAATAATCAACCATTAACCAATCAATATTTGGTAATTTTTTTTCCCTTCTTCCAATTCAATTAAACTAGAAATTTTGTCTATTTGAACTTTAATTGTTCCTATAATTAAATGAAGCTTAACTATTCTCTATGTATAGATGATGTGAAGTCAAATACATTAATATAACATAATAACTTATCACTAAAACAAATTATTAAATAAAAAATAATTTTAGACACTAAAATAATTAGTTGTTATTTAATTAAATTAAAAAATATTTTATAAATAAAAAAATTATTAATATTTAAAGTAGTTTATATTATTAATAAAAATTTATAAAATAGTTTCTGAATTATATTTAAAAATTAATTATCAAACCTGGAAACTAATAGTTTTTTATACGAATTTAAAAACTATTTTATAAAAATTTAATAAAATAAAAATAGTTTTATATATAAATAATGTTTTAATTTATAAAATAATATCTAATTTAATTAATATAATAATTATTTATTTTTAAGTTTAATTATTATTTAATAATTTTTGTATAGTGATAACCTAATCACATGAGAATCACATGCCAATCACATGCAAGAACGTTAAATATGGTAGTAATTAATATTAAGGTCAAAACCTGCTTCGTCATGAAAGTATCCTATACTAATTATTAGAGGGGTAGTTAGTTGCTTAAGATCATTTTTTTTCTTCTGTATTTTTGTATGTATTCAAAAGTCAAAACAATGTATTGATTTTTTTTCCATGCAACTTCCCATGGATCATTATTATCTGAATTTGAGGTTATGGAAATTGAAGTAAAAAATGAGTTGTTTCAGGAGTGGAATCATTTGATGTGAACCAGAAGATGCAGAGGGTAACAGTGACAGGTTATGTGGATTCAGAGGAGGTTTTGAAAGCAGTGAGAGGCACAGGAAAGAATGCTGACAATTGGCCATTTGTGCCCTACAATTTAGTGGCATTTCCTTATGATAAAGGGGCATATGACATTAAGGCACCCTCTGGTTTTGTCAGAAGTACCCCTGATGCAGCAGGTGACCCTAAGTCCCCAGAGATGAAGCTCATGAGACTCTTTGATGATGAAAACCCAGATGCATGTTCTATCATGTAACCCTAAACCATCAATTACTTTCTTTTTCTTTTTCCAAAAAAACATGATTTCAACCATCAACTTTTCTGGATCTGGATCTGTATAATGTTTTTGCTTTCTTTTGTTTGCTTCAGTACAAAAATACTATCCTGAAGTACACTTATCACTTTGTAACTTTTAGTAAGTAGTTTAAGAACAAATTAAATATTTCTCACAAAGTAATGATAGGAGTGTGATTAATATGATAGCAATCCACAATAATTTACTTTAACTGGTTAAATATATTTTTCATTTTTTATTATGATTTTGAAATTGATTTTTTGTTTCTATTACGAAGTGGGCTTTAAATCTAATTCAACCCCATAAAACCGGCTCATGGGGTGAGGTTTGCACCCACTTATATACTATGAAAGACTCTCATCTCTAGTTGATGTGGGATCTCCAACACACACCTTCTTCACGCCGAGACTATCAACTCGTGCGTGAGACTATATATTATGGGTGGTCCGATAGCGGATGACACGATAGGCCCAAGACAAACACTCGCTAAGATAGACTTTAAATTTTAATAATACTTGTAGTAAGAAAACTATTGGAATAAGAAAACTATTAGAATGAATTATTAAAATTGATTTTTGTTTCTAATCCAAATTTAAGGAGTATTTGTAGTAAGCAAACTATTGAAATAACAATTATCAGTGTTTTTGTATATAACAAACGAATTTTTACCGATGACGTGTCATAAGATATTTTAACATTTTAGTCCACACTGAAGGTCTGTTTACCACGTATTGTAGAAGTAAAAAATAAGTTATTATATTAACTAAATTAGATATTATTTTAAAAGACTAAATAAATTATTGATAATTAAAATAATTTTTATTATTAATAAAATTTATAAACTAATTTCTTAATTCATATCTTCAATCACATTTACATCTCAAATGAGCTAAATATTATACTACATAAAGAATAATGATGAAGAAGTGTATTGAAAATATCATGTTAATAAAAAAATAAGGTGAAATTACATTATTCTTTAGTTTAGTGAGATTGAAATTAAATTGACTTAAAACAAAACTATAGAGTTGCTTGGAAGATGAGTCCTTGAAAAGTTGAGTTGGTTTGGGTCACACACCAACCCTCAACTTGTACTATTAAAGTGGACCAATGAACAATACAATAGTTGCATGCAATAATCATCATACTTCCAATTTCCCTATAAAACTATTTCCTCTCCTAAACTCTTAATACTAAAAAAAGCAGAGACAAAAACAGAGAGAGAAACAGAGTGTGTCTCTGCTTCTGATATTCAAAGAAACTTCCCAAAAGTTTCATCATAATAATCACTCACACCTTTCTCATCTTCAGAATATTCAAAGAAACTTCCCAAAACTTTCATCAGAATATTGAACGAAACGTCACTGAAAAAATGTCTTATCTTCCACCTCCATCCACTCCTTCGGACCCTCCTCCTCCTTGGTTATGGACACCAGATTTTCCAACATTTCCGCCACCGACGACGTCGTTTTCCTCATCGTCCCATGATGATTTCGATTCATCTTCATCGTCCACAGCCACCTTTGGCATCGTCATCGGAGTTTCCGTTGGGGTGGTCGGAGTTATTTTATTGGTCGGAATTTGGTACAAGTATCTGAGGAAGAAGTGCCGGAGTGAATGTTCAAAGTAATTTATTCATCTTTTTCTTATCATTTTTTCATTTCAACAGCATGTAATAAAGTTTGGTTTCGTTGTGTGTTCGTAAAAATGTTCATCATCAGGGAATTCTCCTCAATCTAATAAACTTGTGATTCTCGATTGTTCAAAGTGTTCTATCTTCCATTATACTTTCACAATTCATTTTCTTCTGCAATATCCACTGAATCACTCATTTTTTCTTTATAAAAATTTTTTATGTTAGGATCATTATGCAACTTATATCTCAGCTAGACCGACACCTTAAATAACAACAATCATCTGTTATCAGATGAAAAAAAAAAACACTCAATCATTCATTTCCTAACAACTTCGTCAAAGTTAAAATAGATCAATAAATAATTATTACCATTTTTAATAAGAGAGAAAAATAATAATAACATTTTCATGAATTCAAATTGGAAATAAGAGTATATATTGTTATTTTATTAATCCATCTTTCTCTAATATTCTAGAATCCATTGTGAAAGTCTTGAAATTAAGTGAAGAAAGGATTGAACTAGATTATGTTGTGAAAGTAAAAGAGATAAAGAAAACTAATAAAAGTTAACGCGGTTGTTTTGAATAACAAAAATATGATAAACACATGTGCAAATTGTGATTGTTATTACTAGAAAAAGATTTCATATTGACTAGAGATAAATTAAAGTTTATTAAGTTTACCATATCATCTATTATCAAATCATTTATAATATATAATATAAGAGTAGCTATCTAGAGTCTATTACAGCGAGAGTTTGTTGTCCTTATTAAACTACTCACTATCAAATCATTATCAAACCATTAATTATATATTGTTAGACACGAATTGAGTTAAATTTAAATTTTCCTTCCTATCTTCCTAATATTTTTTTTACTCGAGAACAAAATAAATAAAAACATTGAACACCCAATTTTTATTTTATTTTTATAATATATATATATATATATATATATATATATATTTTGCAAGTTTTCTAGAAAGATACCACATAGGATAGCTAGTTTGTCAAGATGACTTTATAGTCTTTTTCCTATAATTTATAGAAAACAAAAATTAAATGAAAAAAATTGTACATATAATATACATATATTTAATAAAAAAGAATATACAGAAAATAAGGTTATCTAGAATATTTTATTATTTAAACCAAATTTCCTTTCATTTTCTTATCAAATATGGAGGTTTTTCTAAGTTTGTATCTTTCATCCAAACAAAGGATGAGTGTAAGGTTGGTGACTTGTCATTTGTTAGAAATGAATAAAATTTAAAAGGATGACTTGACTTTGTAATGTGACAAAATGTCACTCTTAATTAATTAATAGGAAAATAAATAATTTTGTTTGTTGAGAATAATAGGAATAATTTATAGAAGGTTGTTGATTTAAAATAAACCCTATTTGTGATTTGAAAATCTCATGTTAATATTTTACTTAGTACTAATAAATATCCCTAATCATTGGTTAGTTAAATGATTGATTACAAGTCAATGAAGAACTATTAGTTTTGCAAAGATGCTTTGAATTTGAGTAAATAATTTTATTATATTTAAAGACTCGTGTCGTTGAATCGGATAATTTTTTGTTTGTTTTTACCCTTCATTACAAAATTGAATCCTTTTCATTGTTTCCAATTTTCCAAGTCAAAAAAAGTATATATATTTTTTCTCTCGTCAATATATAAAAATGAATAAAATGATAATCATAATTCAACAATATAATAATAATAAAGAGTATTATTTTAATTGACTATAAACATTTTCTTTTTCAGAAATTATAATCAAGTGTCACTTTTTTTCACATAAAAGAATCTTGATACAGCATTTAATTACTATCATTTTCAATCTTTATTTAAAAAATTACTTTTTTTTAAACAATATGTTATCTCAACATTCTATATATATTAGCTAAAAAATTAAAAAAACATAATTATTAAAATAAAAACTAACATTAAATTATAACTTATTTGAATAATATATAATGGATATTTCTTCATTATATATTATGTTTATATTTAATTATATTTTAAAATTACAATATTTTTAATGTGATAGTTATCTTATATATCTTAGTAAAAGATAATAAAAAAAATAATAGATGTACCTTGCAATTATCATGTATAACTATTTTACTTAGGAACCAATTTCACCAAAAAAATATTATTGTTTCTGTGTAAGAGATAATTAATGTGATGTTAATGTAAAATAAAATATTTACATATTAAAATTACTGTATTGAAAAAATATAAAAAAAATAAGAAATACTTTTTTTTGAAGTATTTTAACAAATATAAAGAAGAAGTAAAATTAATTTAATAGAATTATTTCTTATTTGAATTTGAGTTTAATAATTTCTACTCAAGTATTCTCCTTTGAATTATTCATTGTTGAAAAATGAATGATCTAGTTGAGCCAACAAGTTGAAGAATGAGGTGAGAAAGAAAATAACACAAAACAACACTCATAGCATTCATTAATAACAATGTTTATACTGGTATAACTTACCATGACACTAGAAGAAAATCATTAAATAATAATTAAATTTAAATATAAAAATAATTAATCATTATATTAAGTAAATTATATACTAATTTAAAAATTATTTATATTTAAAGTGGTTTCTATTATTAATAAAATTTATAAAATAATTTCTAAATTTGTATTGAAATTAGCTACCTAAGTTTTAGTGATTAATATTTTTTATTTTAAATTAATCTTTAAAAGACTAATAAAAATTAATTTAAAATATAAAGTAATAAGTAACTAAAATATTAGTAGTCCAATTTAAAAACTATTTTAAATTTTTTTAATAATAAAAATTATTTTTTTAATTTATGAAATTATCTCTAATTTAATCAAATATTAACTAATTATTTTAGTCTAATTAATTTTTATTTAATAATTTTATTGGAATGTGACTTGTATTAATATAATTTAATATATTAAGTTTAAAGAGTTGTGTTTTTTGGGTGGACGTGGAAGAAGAATATGAAGTCTTATTCCAAATTCTAAGTCTTGGTGTGCCTTCGAAAGTCTATATATTGGAAAAGTATTTGTTAGGGATGCACTTAAAAAGGCATACACCATTCTTTATATACTTCAAATCCATTCATTTACAAGTTCAGAAGGTACCAATATAATCAAGTCAAATCAAAATGAAAAAAAATGTAAAACTGAAGAAAAATAAGAAATAGCGGAGGAATGGGTCCAAAGTTTTTTTTTTATATTTTTAATAATATTTTTTCACGTAATATCAAATATGTTTAACATGAAGTTTATAAAAAAAAAAATTATCATTTCACAACTAGAATGAGTTACAAATTGAAATTATAAGGTGTAAGAAGAAATTGACTCCTAAGGTTTGATGAAAAAAGGTCCCAACCAAAACTCAATCTCTTACATATCTAATGACATTTCCTACCAAAAATAAAACTAACCCTTCTTAAGTAAGAAGCAATGAGTTCTACCACCACCTTCCTCCTCCTCACTCTCTCTCTCTCCTTCTTATCCTCTTTCTCTCCTTCGCCACCCTCTGCGACGCAGTCGAGCTCTTCTTCTCCTCCGACTTCCAATGGATGGCCCTCCACCTCGAACTAGTCGCCCAATCCCCCAAGACCACCACTCTCTCACCATCTTCGCTCCCACCAACGCCGCCTTCGAACGCCTTCCCCACCACCTCTCCCTCTCCCTCCTCTGCTACTAACTCCTCCCCACACCTTCTCCCTCCCCTTTGGTGTCACCATCCCTACCTTCCTCCCCAACCACTCACTCACCATCACTACCACTATCTTCATCAACAACGTCACCCTCACTAGTAAGAAAATAATTATTATCAAATTATACGTAATTATTGTACGTTATTATACGTAATTATATGCAAATAATTGGATAATCATAGAATCACATGATTAGTGGATCATTACATAATTAACTTGTAATTTGGAGAAAGAAAGTCTTCATACACTATATATTTTCTATACATGGAGTGATGTAAATACACAGAATAAGAAATCTCCATTTTTCTTATTCTTATGGACATGTGACTTGTGGGACGATTGATATACCTCATGGTTCCTCAACCGGATATATTGTTTTTGGTTCAGACCCCTAAGTAAGTCAATATATACAACTCCACAGAAAACCTCATTTATACAATTTTCTTGTGGACTGGTGACTTGTGAGACGACATATACCTCACTGTTACTCTTACTCAGCCTCACATATTGTTTTCGGTTCAAGCATTTTTCTTGATTCTTTTATTATCTCATTAAAGTAAAAAGAAATAGACAAACATATATCTAACATTCTTCCTCACTTCTCACCTGGACAACACCGAGCGTTTTGGTAAGTCTGTTAATCATCTGTCTCGCTCTTTCATCTATGTAATTTAGGGTTTTTCTGTTAGATTTATTTGAATGAATTTTGTTTTATTGTTTGTTTGGGGTTTAGGAGATTTTTAAGATTTTGAGTGTTTGGAAGTCTCTGGTGCTCATGCTGTCATTATCATCGATATGAAAGAGAAGGAAAAGCAAAGAAGGTTATCATAATCTTCATCGTAAGCTTTCTTTTCGAAAGTCTTCTTCTCCTATTACGAAGTGGATTTTAAGTCTAACTCAACCCCATAAAACTGGTTCATAGGGTTGAGGTTTGCACCCACTTATATACAATGAAAGACTCTAATCTCTAGTCGATGTGGGATCTCCAACACATCTCATTTACCTACGTCCTTACCCAAAGATGTTGTTGGTTCGACTCGTCATCTTCCCAAAAGACAATGATCTCCTTAAACCTCCTAACAAATTTGTCTTCCCTTCTTCTTCCAAAGACACATCCAATGTTTTACGTGTCTTGAAAAGGGGCACTACTCTTCCAACTGCCCACAGAAGAGAGCCTTGCTCCTTCACCAGCCAAATAATCCTCCACAACCTCTTCCTGCTATAATTGTTATAGTACGCGGCTGGTTCATAAGCTGTCTTTACCCACTCAACCCCATACTGTTTGGATTTCTGTTTACTTCATTCAACTGCATTTCCAGGTACTGGTTTCTATTCTTATACTTGTCCAATTTTTTCTTCTTCTTACCTTTTTTCCCGTACATCCTATATGCACTGTTTCTTCTTTTGTTGTTGTAGTCTCATTCTTTGTATTTTTCTTTTCAGGTGGATTCATGAACCCAAAGGACCATAGCGCCATCCCTTTCATGCACGATGGCCTTTTCCATCGGATATGAGAACAGATCCTTTTGAAGGGGAACCCGATGGAGTACCATCCAAAGTCACCATACACACTAAATAAGGGACTGAAGCACTGTCTGTATAAATAAAGTAGAATACAATTGTAATAGAAGTCTGTTTATGTGTTCCATTATATTCTATGCAAATACAAATGTATAAACATTACATAAGGTAGAATAGCTTAAGGAGCAAGCTATCCCTTATCTTATATAAATAGCTTGCATACACATTTTGTACTCAGATTTGACATAATTGTGAATGAAGTATTCTGAATTCAGAAATCATCATCTCTCAAATCTCCTCTTGTTTGCAAGCCTCAAAGACCTAGTAAACTATTGGAAAGTTAACCTCACAATTTCCTCTTCACGCATACACCATTGCCAACACACGTTCACCTATTCGGTTTCCTTCTCACTTCATTCATGTCTTCCGCTGCCTTCATTCCTCACTTCCACAAGTATGAACCATGATTCACATCACACGGTGAGTTTATTTGGAGTAGAAAAGTGCACTGGCGCTGCATGAAATGGAACTTATACATGAATTGAATTGGATGTGCTTCGGTTGCAATATCAGTGAATTAATGTGCATGTTCACTATGCTTGTTACCATAAAGAACGTACTGTTGTTAATCTCTGGGAAGTTTTATATCTGAATAAGAGCCAAATGCAATTTTCTGGTTTATAACTATGATTGGTTTTGTTAAAGAATTATCATAAGGTGATGTGATTACATAATGATGTAGATTCAGAAACTAACTAAATGGTATAAAGAGCAAAGACAAAAAGGGGACTCGCGTTCTTTTGTCTGCTTTCTTGCAAAATAGACGGAGTTTTGGGGGAATTCATTTGAAGAAAGAAAAAAACTGGTGCATTTGATCTTTTATGAAATGGAGCTTCATGAATTGAGTACTTTTATTAATATTTACAAAAGTTACATCTGTGTAAGAGGCAATGCCACTTTGTTGTTTGTAGTTATGATTAGTGTCCAACTGGTTTCAGACAATGTAGTTTATTTAAAGAATGATCACAAAGTGGCGAGATTGGGCTCTGCATAGATGGAAATGAAATTTCTTTACTGTTAAGACTAGATTTAGAATTGATCAAAGAGGCAATGTGAAGACCAAATTGATCATGTAAATATACGCACGTCTTAACATCTGGTATCAAAACTATGCAACTTATTTAACTGGATTTGGGTGGAGTAATAGACATTCCCTAATATCTGGTATCAAAACTAAAATTTAGCAACACAACTGCATTCAGAATCAAAGAACATGGAATAAAATTGTCACATTTTGAAATTTGATCAACAGCTAGAAATGAGATTCAACATAATAGCAACAGTTCAATACATATTTACAGGACTTCCAATATTTTGAGGTAGTGTTCTTTGCAGAATCCGTGTTTCTCTCCATATTCATAAAAGTATTTCTATCATATTATCCGTGGTCCAAAACAAATGTATCCAAAATATCAAGTGGTGCAAGGGAAAAGGGTGAGGGCTTGGAAAATGACAGTCACACCTTATAAAGAATGAACTTTCTGTTCTAAGAGTCTAAAATCCCTAAGAGGGTGAAAGAAACATACAGTACATACAACAAGATAATATTGGAAGCAGGGGCTACAAGCTCACATTATCAATCAAATGGAGTTAAAGATATCAGAGGATCCACTGGAAATATCAAGCCCCCAAATCTCTAACATACTCTCTTTCCCTGCTCCAACTCTGTACTAGACTCCCAATAACTGCCACGAGAGTCTCATCAATCCCCTCCCCAAAAATTGAACTACATTGGTGACCAAAGAATGTGCCCCAAATTAATAGCAGCTTCAACTGGTCAATGAATTGAGGTGCACAACAACAATGCACGCCTTTCCATAGATATTTCTAGTCTTGTGTCTCTTCACTGGCAGTAAGACACTGATTCGTATGTGAGCTCCAGTCATCAAGAAGGCTCGAAACAGAATCCTCGAGCTTCTTAGCCTGAGGACCTGGCTTCAGGATATTGACATCCTCACCCCATTGTGAGCATGGATCCACCCACCAGCTCCTCCGGCCTGAGCACCATGCCCCTGGCACAGCTTGATTATGCCCGCGCTTAAGTATCTTTCTATCAATCATGTCCAAAACTGGGTCACCTACTTCAAACTGCCTAGCAAAAGCAGCACCACTTTCTGCCATCTGTTCATAAACAGATACATTAAGGAAGAGCGGCTCCATCTTTGGAGGATTGTCCCAGATCATATATCGTAAGTCAGCATTTACTGTTGTGTTCTTGAATTCCGGTGCATTGCAAATGACTGAGTGAAAATAACCTTCTTGGGATAACTTGACGTTTGTAAAATACATCAATAGTGTTCGAGGTAAATTATCCCAGCCAAAGATGCAAAACTCCAAGAAGGGTCGGCTCAAGATGACCCATGGGGAACCTGCTAGGAAAGGAAAGCATGCAACATTCATTTGTCAAACTCATAGATTAAGTTGCTTAGACAGTGCACGAAAGAATAGATTTGCCTGTGAAAAGGTTGAATGCATCAGGTGTATCCCGCTTCTGTGTAGCATGAAAAATTTGACTTCTCCTAGCTAAATATAGTCCTGGGTCAACTACAATAGGTTGGAATCTGTCTTTTCTGCATGGGTAAAAAAATACATAAATGTATGATCCAGAGCCAAAAATGTAGAAGTATCACGGTATCACAATGAAAAGGCTAAAATTATCAGTAGTTTTCATTACTCTTTCCATCCAAGGTCACTCGTGTGATCAATGAAGTTGATGTCTCTCTGAACAGAAGAAAAAACGTGAGACAGATCTGATACAGACAAAAGAGTATGGATTAGAAAGTTGGAAATTCTGCAGAGAGAAAGATATATTGATAACTGAGAATATCAACACTGGGTTGTCCTTAAAAGGAAGCATAGCATAGCAGTATTCAGTGAATAAAGTTAAGAACATTACAGTCATATACAGCATTTATTCACCAGTAAGATAAAATAAAATAATGACAGTAAATGTTCTTGATTTGGAACAATAACATACAAACAAAACCAATACACGTTTTTACATCTGCTGTACATCAAAGTTTGTTTATAAACAGGGTTATGCCAGGCCAGATAAAAAGTATAACCAGTAAAGAATAGAGTGCAGCACTTGCCAAACAAGCACTTTTTTTCTTGGCGGGTACTAGTTATGATAGACATTGTCTTCCTTATCTTGACGAAATAGGTGGAATGACTATCCCAATGCCAAAAATATTCACATCGTATTATTCTCAAAATACCTATGAACGATATTCAATCTATCAGAATAATAACAGGAGTTCAAGAATGAGTAATCATAACCTGAAGTCTAACCTAAAGAAGCTTTGAGATTGCCCAGCCCTTGATGTGGGGGCAGGGCAGGGGTGCAAGAGTTCACTGACATCAATAGTAGGACATCAACATTTATCAAAATCTTCTGTGCCCATATTATGTTAGATCCCTAATTAAAAGGAATGATGAGCCCAAACTAGCAGAGTGGATGGTAAAGTGAGGAAAAAAATCTTGCAGGACCCAACAAATTTGGAGGAGAGAAAATTTGGGAAGGCAACAGTGGTAAGCATAAGAGTGAGTGGGCTGAGGTTGGTATTCTGTTATGTATTGTTGAGGATTATAGCTGAAGATTGTGATGGTTGCAAAGGATGCTCCGTGAAATGGAGAAGAAAAGGCATACAATTATTTGGATACAAAGAAACTGGTGAATGCTAAAATTATTCAGAGGGAGGAGAAAGAGGTCCACACTTCCCTACAGGAAACACAAGAGTGATGTGTATACTTAGACACTGACTTAAGTCAGTTTGTCTGCCAAAAAGATTCAGCTACTGAATTTCAAAGGTACGGACGGATCAGTTGAGATTGTTGGTGTATACGGCAAAAGATTACAAATCAAGGGTATTACCAGTGCAGAAGCAAATATCCAGATGGCTTTCATCAGTACAGAAGGTATCAATAACCACCTGGAAAGAGAGATGCTAGCTTCAGAGATAAATAAGAGGAATGTCAATATAAAATCCAGGAACCCATTAAAAATGCTTGCAGTGATTGAACGGCGGCAAGAAACACCAAGATGAGTCGGTGATGGCTCAAATCTCGTAGCTAAATGAAGAACAATAATAGCAATATGTTTGCAACAGATTCTATGGAGAGAACGAGAAAAAGAGTGGATTAATGACCACTGGTAAGTTTTGAAGGTAGCATTGTTCACCATGAACATTGGACTGTAGTCCCATCAATTCCTCATATTGGACTGTATACTACTCCTTCAATTCCTTATAGCCTTGAGGAGGTTTGAAAACGTGTTTAGTTTTTTACTTCCACATACTGGTAAAATGCTTTATTTGCTCATGGTTGTGTTGTTGCAAGGTTTTCTAAGATTGCTCCTTACATTCCTGTGGCAGGTCTTTAGCATGAACACTAACACTTGAACCGCATGTCAAACACTCCATTCCTGTGTCTGAATAAAAAGTGTTTGACATTACAGCTGAACCGAATCAAACCACACCAAAAACTTCAGCTTAGTTAAATAGGTCAGCTGAGTTCATTTGGTGATCGGAGGGAAGTGTTTTTTACAAATGTCAAGCAACCTCAACATACGTTACAGTAACAGATCTCTAACAAAAGGCTCATTCCATATCCACCACTCCAAACACCCCTGAACCCCAAATCCCCAATCCAGCCTTGAACACATGCCTACTACTACATCTACCTCCACACTCCTCTCCAAACTTCTTTCCCCTTTCTTGGGGTTCTCTCAACTCATGCAGGTTATAGAACAACACATTATTTTATTAAGTACAGCCAACCACCTAGAAATCAAGTCTTTTGATCTTTTTGAGTCAAAGAATAAGATAAAAACGAAACAAATGAAGACCAGCAAATATTTCACACAAACTCTCCAATGATCAACATCATCATGCCACTAACAGACAAGAACAATCACAACAGTTCAGTCCCAAAAACAAGCAATTCCACAGTGCAAACAAACCCATGATCCAAAACAGAAATTACCATATTGGCATTACCATCCTGGGTGACAAGTGGATAATCCCGCGCACTCAAAGTCACAAACCAGTCCCAACCCCCATCAAGTTTCATCATCACAGAAGCAGCCCTGAGAGTGGCCGCCACATTGGATGACCCCATGTAGGTCACATAGTCAGCCTTCCCCACCACATCCACGTTCCGGAAGGCGCGAATCGCCGGCACCGACATAGCAGCGGCGCCCAGCTTCTGCCTCTCCTCATCTCTGGCATCCATTCCAAGGTGGAGCAGGTAGCGGTTCCTGGGGTGGTAGACTGCCAGCAGCAAACGGAAGATCCGGTCACCGTCCCTGTTGCCACCGGATATGAAGTAGGCGAAAGCAGGAGGGTGGTGAGGACCATGGTGGACAATGGAGGGAAAGGGCATAGAGGAGGTGAAGCAAGAGAAGGAAGAGAACATGAAAATGGTGAGGGAGAGGAATGCTGCAGTGAAGAGGGTGAAGAGCCATTTCTTCTCAACACCCATTAATAGTAATCAATGGTAGTTGTGAAAATGGGAAGTGTGTGGTGTTGGAGCATATGGTGAGTTGAGAAAGGAAGGATTTTGAGAAGTGGGTGTGGCTAAATTCTGGGATTTGAGATTGCTGGGGTTAATGGGTCAGTGAGGATCTTGAGCATCTTAATCAATGTGCATGAAAAAGGGAAAATTGAAAGTGCTATGTTCTCTCTGTCACACGATCTCTGTGTGTGAAAAGAGGCGTGAAAACTAGGGTTTTTTCTTGGGTTTGATTTGATGTGATGTTGGGGTCAAAAATGGAGGAGGAGATCAGGGTTCTTTGCTTCCTTCATTTCTCTTTCCTTCTTCACCTTCTTCACTATTCAACCTTTTCTTCCATTTAAGCTTTAATTCTACTGTTAAAAACATTTTATGTTCTAATCATCATACCAATACTTTCCTCTTCTATTTATTTATTTTATTCAATTTAATAATTTCTAGTGCCATTCATCACAAAAATTCTTATAATATTTTAAATTACATGTTTAATTTTTCAGTCTTTTAAAAATTAAAAGATTATGATTTCATTGTTAATATATGACAGTGAAGCTATTTTATCATGCATTATAAACCACAAATCTATATATTATATAATTATGAATCAAATTATTTTTTTTATAATATTTTTCAGATTATTTTTTAAAATATAAATATACTTTTCATGACTGATTCATAATGATTTATTTTTTATTTTTATAATCATAATAACAATTTATATAATAAAATTTGATTTTTTAAAAAATTAATATACTTTTTATAAATTATATTAAAACTATATTAAAATTATCAAAAATCTAACAAATATCCAAATTTCATAGGATATTAGTACTGATATTTGATAACAAATTTTAACTAATGATTTTGATAGACATTTTAAAATTTTGTTTATTAATGCTAGAATAAAAATTGTTTAATTTTTAAAGGGTTTTACGAGATTTGTATGTGCTGTGACACGTGCACCATAATAAAGTGTGCATGAAAACACATAATGTATCAAAATATTAAAATAATTGGGCCAGTAGAAAGTATCTGTGAACAGTAGAGACTTTGTCGGTATTTGATAAGATAAATAAGTTATTTATTCATTTATTTGATTAATTTATAAATTAGTTTGATTAAGATAAAAATGTTTTATAAGTATTTATAGTAATTCTTTTTATGAGTTTTTAGCCTATAAATTATAAGTTAGTTTAACTAGTTTGTAGTTTATTTATTTTTTATTATCTTTAATTTTATTGTATATATTATTACTTATTTTTAATCTTATAAACATAATTAATTATTATACTCATTCTAATTTTAGTATTTGTTGGGCTTTTTTTTATGCATGATACACACATTGTAAAAAAATCAATATATAACAGTAGTTTAAATTTACAAATTAAAAACTTTAAATTTCTGTAAAATAAAAAAATAATAATACTTATTAGATTAAACTCATTTAAATAAAATGACTTATTCAAATAAATATATAAAAGTACCAAAAGTTTAATAAAAAATTAATTATTTTTTAAAAATTATAATTATAATTACATGATAATATTTTTTTAGAAATACATATTTCATTTATATAATAAAACTCATGTAGTTATTTCATTTTGTCTCATTTTACATTTACCAAGTAAACACTTCTAGTTTAATAAGTTAGCTTATCCACTTAAAACTTATTAATCGGAATTATCTTACCAACTAAAGTTTTGTCAAACAAACCTATATTTCAAAAGTTGACTAAACAAGTTAGAGTGAATGTATTGCCTTCAGTTTTTGAAAAATATCCTTAATTTTAATTTTATAATAAGTATTTTTTTCTTTTATTATTATTTCTACCTATATAAAAAAAACTTTTAAAAAAGTACCAAAATCTTGATCATACTATTTATGTTTAATTTTTTATATTTAATTAATTATGTTAAATTTTTTTCTTTACATGTTTTTTTTTTAGTTTTTTTTCCTGTTGAGTTTATAGGGGCTTATCTCTCTTTTGTGTGAATGTATATAGTTTTTACATGAAATAATATGGATTTTTTTTATTATATGGTTTTTTTCCTCCTCCACCTTTTTGTGTTCTCCCCTATTTTTCGTTTTATGGTATTAAAATTATTTAGCTCATTTTACTTTAATCCTAACAAGAATATGGGATCATTCTGGTCATACCACAATTAATCCTAGAAAATTATCATTCTTTAAGATATATAATGTGTTTTGCTTTTGAAGAACAAATTGAAATTTGTTAATGGTGAGATTGAACAATCATTATGGAACAATATTATGTTTGATGAATATTGTATGGTTATGGTTATTTCTTTGATAATGTATATTATTTAGAGTCATAGTTATTATTCTTTATCATTTTTTTTATCATTTTCTTATGATTCTCTTGTGATACTGTATAAGAAAACTAATACTTCAACTATTAAACTAGTACTACATTTTTTTTTATTCTATAATATTTCCTATCTTATATAATTTAAACATAATAACTTTAATGAATAATATAATTTAATGAAATTTTTTTTTATAAAATTACGGAAACTCATTTAAGAATGTGGAGGCCCACCTCTAGTTAGGAAAAACCAACAATTAGTTGCATTAATGTAAATTATTTATTTTCCTACTATTTGATTATAATATAAAAAATTTAATTATTTGTATTAGATTTATAGTTTTACATTAATTGATGAACCATGAGTATGGATATTATGTAATGAAGTGCATGTACACAATCACATTCTCAAACATTACTAACTAAGTTGTGAAAAGATAATATATAAAGAAACATAATGTTCTGACAAGCTCTAATATTGAAGAGTTATGACATCGGTTATTTATGAACTTATTTGCCTTGAACAATTATTTAAATAATTGTAATCTGTAGAGGTCACTTAAATGACAATCATGTGTGATAATCATACCTCTTCTTATATTAGTTCAAATATCATTTTTCATGAATTAATCAAACATATTGACATTGATTATCATCAAAAGATTGTATAAGGAGACATCAATGTATTTGTTAATTCAAATAATCAATTAATATATATTTTTCCTAAATCTTTAAAAAATACTTAGAATTTATTATATTTGTAATAAACTTGGTATATATATTATTTATATATATCAGTTTAAAAAAAAAATTGAACGAAACATGCTTAACCCATAATTTTTATTATCACTACAAGAAAATGATGAAATAGAAACCAATTTTTAGAAACCAAAATAATTAGTTGCAATAGTAACTAAATTAGAGACCATTTTAGAAACTAAAACAAAAATTGGTTTCTAAATTAGTTTCT
>Ga0123342_1002014_pt1 | contig 34034 bp, 12 predicted proteins | sample Turbeawhitnodule_FD_89960 | JGI IMG/M metagenome (GOLD analysis project Ga0123342, IMG submission 89960) | Root nodule microbial communities of legume samples collected from Mexico - Turtle bean Mexico white nodule | ecosystem: Host-associated > Plants > Roots > Nodule | place: Mexico: Nepantla... | reverse complement strand
TTAAATTATATATATATATATATATATATATATATATATATATATATGTATGTATATATATATATATATAAAGAAATGCTCTTGATTCTCCAATAAAGGTAATGGAGCCTAAATTTGATTTATGCATAATATAAATTAAATGTTAAAAAATTTGCATTCAAAACAATATCATTCTCTAAATAAATACCATGAAAATCTTAATATTAAATAACATCATATCAAAACGGGTATTACTTTGTTGTATGTCTTGCATCTCCGCCCATATTTGGGCTAACATTTCGGTTTGCCTGGGAATTGCGGACTTGGGTTGACCAAGGTTGACCACCTTGAACATCTTCTTGTGGCAATTGATCCTCTTCATCATCTTCTTCGTTTGCCTGGTGAGGCCTACCAAGTTGTCATACACCATTGACCTGGAATATATTTAATTTCGTCATACTCTTTTTCCCAAAATAATGATTCTATTCTAGCATTATTGCTTGCTCATTTGACAAGTAGAAGCCATAGACTTGTAGGATCCGTGTTATCAAAATTCCATACGACAGAGGCATGTTGTTATCCCGACATTTCATCATGAAAATATCTTCATTCAAAAGTTGTGCAAAGTTGAGGGCACAAGATGTGCACTCATGCATATTTGACCTTGAACATCTTCACGAATCATGGACGATAATGTTAGTGCTCGATCAAAATTTACTTCCTTAGGAATCGTCCCAGGAGTTAACTTAACACCGTCACACCTGAGATTGGCAATATTCATCCAATCCAATTGATTAATGTGTATTCGCTTTCCACAAATCTTAATGGCAAGATGACCAATAGGTGTGATATTTAGATTTGTATAAAATACTCTGACCAAGTCCTCATAATACGAAGTTTGATTCCAAGGAAAGGTTGGAAACCTTGAAAATTCAGAAGGTTTTGGAATTCAGAGCAGCAAAAAAATGGAGAATGCATAGCTTTGAATAAAGTATTTTGAATAATCAAGAACTTCTTCAATCCCCGTTGTTGGGGGAGGAGGAACAACATGATCTTCTATTGGAGTTTTACCCTTACTGGTTTAATGGCGGTTCTGGAACGATGATGTCATGTATAATGCAATTACTACCAATACTGTAATATAAAAAATTGATTTAAATATTTACACAAATTATGAATAATATAACATCAATTCCATTACTATATTAATAAAAAACAATAATTACATTAATTTAGTCTATATTTAAAATGGATTTTAATTAAACACTCTCAAATTGAATGGATTCTCAATAATAAATATATTTAATTTGTTAAATTAATTTTAAATGATGTAATATAAATTCCATTACTATCTTAATATTTATATTTTACATTAATGTATATAATTAATTTTCATAAAAAATAATTAAATAAATTTGATTAATAATAATATTTTCAAAAAACATATTCTCATCTGAAATTTAAATCAATGCATGCTATGTCTATGTAAAATGTAAAAAATAAAATATAACATTAAAATTTTTCATTTCCATTATGTAAAAATATTAATTTTAAATAAAAAATGTATTTTTTATAAACAATTAAATGTTCAAAAAATAAGAACTATATACACATATTATTAAAATTTCTAATTCCTTCTCTTAATTTTGTTGGTTTTCTTAATTACTACAACATTATTTATAATCTTTTTAATTATAAGATTAATAATTTATGTAAAATGTGAGAAATAAACTATATCTATTTCATAACAGTATGCCACGTCTATGTAAAATGTAAAAAAAAAAAAAAAAGTAACATTAAAAACTTCTATTTCCATTCTTTAAAAATATTAATTTTAAATAAAAACTTTATTTTTTATAAAGAATTAAATGTTCTTAAAATAATAACTATCTACACATATTATTAAAAATTCTAATTTCTCTCTAAACTTTTTCTGGTTTTTTTAATTACTACAATATTTTTTATAATATTTTAATAATAATATATTTAAAAAACATATTCACATCTATCATTTCAATTCATGTCATAGAAACTAAATATTGATATTTCATCAAAAAATTCCTTCACATTATAAACAACTTAACACAATAATTAATTTACTAATATTATTATTAAATTTCTCCTAAACATTGAGATCTAAAAATATAAACTAATTAACATGAATAACAACTTTTAAATAATTTTAGAAAATTAAATTCCAAAAACAATAAACATCCAAACACAGTTTAAAGAGAAATAAAACATACATTAAAAAAAACACATACCTCAAGAGAGTAGACCAAAATCACAATTGAACTGGGAGGAAGAAGACCACCATAACACAATGCAACTGTTAGCAAGATCAAACCGTGCCTGAAAAAAATTTCATTAAAAAAAAAAAATGGAAAAACCATGAATATAATCGTTTATCAGTTGCTTCAAAATCCCACATAATCGATTATCCAGATATTTAAGAGGCATAATCAAATTTCTTGCAATTATAAATCCAACATAATTGGTTATGCTATAGGATAATCAATTAAGTTCATATTTGCACAATCTCCATAATCGATTATGTTTAAACAAAAATAACAAATAACCGATTATTTTTCAATGATAATCGGTTAGGCACAAAACTAAAGTCACATAAACATAACTTGAGGTCAAAGATGAAAAACCAAACTCACTCTCCTACCATTATGCTTACTCACAAGCCTCTCCAAGCCCCCTAAACCAATGCGAAAGAATGTAGGGTGATTTAAATTTGTTGTGTGCTTTCTTAGCTTCTCAGAAGCATCTTATATACATGCATGACCATTATGACGCGTCTACTCTCTAACCAACTAAAGCTACATGCTATACAAGGTCGTGTAATGGTAGGTGTATAAGATAAAGTCCAAAAATGTTCATCTTAATATACTCTCCTTTCTCTCACTTATGAGAGCAACTTAAACACCCCATCTTTTCCTTCACCCACACCCTCAACCTTATAGAAACAAATGAGGGTGACACTCTCTTATTCGTCTGGAGCTACAATGATACCCAAAAACAAACACAAACCAAACCCAACATTAGAGAAAAAAATATCGAATATACATTTTCTTTCTTTTTAATACCATGTTATTCATCTTACTTTTTTTTCTGTTAATTTTTTCTACCTTTTACATGTACATCCATCATTTTTCCTGTTCATGAATGTGGAATCTGGTAGTGATTTTCGTGTCTATATCATTAGTCATTTCTAAAACCATCTTCAGTACCGTGGTCGAAGCTCAGTCAATCACACTCGTACTTCTTGTGCGACGTAACAACGCCTTTCTCGGTGGCTTTTACAATCAATTGTGGCCCAAAATTTTTATGTATCAACATGCACTGGTTGGTGCTTAAAATTAATGTTACGAGAAAAGTAATCATTGTACGACGAAGATAAAAGGAGGAAAAGAAAAAAATGTGTAATTAGATAGAAAAGAATAAATAAATTAATGTAATGACACTGTTCCAAAAGGACACTTTTCTCTCCCAAGACTTGAAAATAAAACTTACAGAATTACCTTTAGATTATAATAGTAAAAAATGAGATTATAATAGTAAAAAATTTAATCAATGAAAGTGCTAAAGCTGCTCTGTGATGAGCTTCAAACCAGCCTTTGATGGCAATCCACAATATTTCTCCCTTAAAACCAAATCATCTTGGCAAGACCAAGTCAGTCCTCGAGGAGAGCTCTTGGGCCACATGAACCTCTCAGAGAAGGGGTTTGCTAAACTCTGGCGAAATTGTTGCACTGTCTCGCACAGCAACCCCTGAAATAGTAGAAAATAACATCAAGAATTAGGAAAATGAGATGTGTCAAGAGAATAGATTTTATATTCAATTGAAGAGAATACCTTTGCCATGGATTTTATTTTCAATGTAACATCATGACTAAGTAGGACAAGTTGTCCAACATTCTCCTTTGTTCTATATTGAAGAGCACAGTCAAGGATGTGATCTTCAACAGCAGGTGAAGAACATTTATTTGAGATCCTGAAACCAACAAACTGAGTCTGCGGAGAAGCAGAAAGGGTTGGAACTGTCAGCCTGCACTCCTCCATTGAGCTTTGGATATGAATCCACCACCTTGTTTTCTCCATGCATTCTTTAATCCACTCTAATGCCAAAGAAGCCTCTGAAGTTGTTCTGAAAAGTCTAAATTGTTGCTTCATACAGCCTAGTTCCCTTATGACTGACATCACAGATTGTTAGTGTGAGAGTAACTTCTGTGAAAAGCAACATCATTCCCATTCCAAACAAAGTATATAACAAGGCATATAATGATCTAAAACTCATTACCCGAGCTTGGAATGATTAAACGAGTCCCCTTGAGACCTTGTAGAAGCTGCAAAACTTTTCTTGACTCATTGTTCACAAGAGAAGCAGTGTCTACAACCATGTCCCAGCTCCTCTTTTGTTCTCTACTAGTATGTTGCTGCAAACAAAACAAATGTAAGCGTATATGCTAATATGGAACTCTTGAGCCATTTATATGAATGGTAAATGAATATAGGTTGACTTACAGGAGGTTTAGTGCACTTGTTTGAGATCTTCCCACAAATACCGGCATTATCAGTACTTTCTGCAGCAGAAATAATCACTGAATTATGATTGCCTCCAGAGTTAATTAGTGATCGGAAGGGTATTCTTTCCACTCTTTTCTCTTTTAATTCAATCATATCTTGTTCATGGACCAAGTTGACAAGACTATTAAGAGGCTTTCTTTGTGACTTCCGTTCTTGAGCTACTTTTGTAGTCAAGCTCACTTTATTTGAGACATCGCTTGTGCTTTTGGCTGAATGAATGCTGGGACTAAAACAGCTCAAATTGGGTGACCTTTGTGACGTGGGAAGTTTAATTTCTTCTAGCTTACCTTTTTTCATGAGCTGCAAGTTTAAGCTTAGGTTTTCCTTATTTGAAGTGATTTTTTTTTCTTCAACATCAAAAACAGAGGAAAGATCCTTTGGCATTGATTTATTTATGGCCTCCTTTACATTACTCTTTTTAACATCAGTACCAACCTTAGATGTGCTCATAAATCTACGCTTTCTGGCTCCAATATGGGGAGCACTAGAACCCTTACACCTTCTTGACCAAATACTGCCAAAGGTTGAACTTTTCTCTGTTGATTCTACATGTTTTTCAAGGAACTCCCCTCCAGAGCATCCTGTCAGAGCAGTGAGAGATTGAGGGGTCTGGTTCTCGGCTGTAATGTTAAAGGCAACTTCCTGAAGCAATGAAGAATTTGGAGATTCTACATGAAATGACGTGGAGGAGATGCTTTTTGTACAAATTTTTCCATTATCTTCAGCTATTTCATCCACTGAGGTACCAGGTTCCTGACAGGATTTAGCATCCAGGGAAGCCTGCAACTTTGACTCCAACTCCTTGCCACACTTATCTTCTTTTTCTCCATCAGATATTGAATCCACAAAAACATCTTCAACAATATTGATTGGTTGAAATTCGGAAACAGGAATAACTTCCTCATCTAGCAAGGATGTGTTCTCATGATTGATAGTTCGTGATTCCGTTTCTAAAATATCTTCAATCATTTCATTATCTCCTAGTGTGCATCCAAATTCAGATTCTGTGGGTATTAGAGTTACTACAGCTAAGCTCTTTTCATTAAAAGATGCAGGATATATGCTTTTAATACAGTTGTTTCCATTATCTTCAACTATTTCCTCCCGAGAGTACCCTTCCTCACGGAAAGATTTTCCATTCTGATCCTGCAACTTTGACGTGTACTGTTCCTTGCATTCATCTTGTTTTTCTCCATCACGTATAGAATCCATAGAAACTTCTTCAACAACTTCCATTTGATGAAATACAGTATCAGGAATATCTTTGTCAACTATCAAACACATGTTCGCAGAATTGGAAGTTCTTCGTCCAGAAGTGAGAATATTTCCAACCTTGTCATTATCCCCATGCGTGAATTCAAACTCAGATTCTGTAAGTATTGAAGCCACTGCAGCAACATCTTTTACATCAAAAGATGAAGGACCAATATTTGTAGGCAAGCTGGACCAGTGAATTTCACCTTGTTTTTCTCCTTCAGGTACTGAATCCACAGAAATTTCTTCAACAACTTCCATTTGATGAAATTCAGAATCTGGAAGATCTTTCTCAACTATCAAACACGTGTTCTCAGAATTGAAAATTCTTGGTCCAGTTGTTAAAATATCTTCAACCTTGTCAGTATCTCCAGGTGTGCATCCAGAATCAGATTCTGTAGGTATTACAGCCACTGCAACAACATCCCTTTCATCAAAAGTCGCAGGAGGATCAATATCTGTAGACAAGCTGGACCAAAGCATTTTCAAAGAAGGTTGTTGTTTTGTGAAAGTATCATGTTGGGCTTGAAATTGCTGCATTTTGGTCCCGTGAACCGCTTCCACAACAGGCAGACATAAGTTCTGTGTGAAATACTCTCTCAATGTGCAAAGCAAATTAGTTTCTCCAGGCATCTCCACTTTCGGACAAGCTTCAATTTTCTCAGTGTAATCGAATTCATCAACTGGTTTTGCATAAGGGGGTGATTGTATATGTGGGGGTGATAAAACACTATTTTGACGGTCACAATGTATATTTTCACCACCAGAGTGTGTAGGAAAACACAATGTTTCAGTTCCATTGATAACTCCCAATCCCTTATCTTCAGAATGGCTCTTGCTCCCTTCATCCCAACAAAGAGAAACCATGTCTTCAGTCTCCGGAATCTCTTCTTCCACAGTATATTCCAAATTCTCATCCTGCATACCCAACTAAAGTAGAGAAAAATCAAAGAAAACACACAAACAAAATATATAACATTTTAAAAAACAAAATGCCCCGAATAAATAAATCAAACTATTCCTCCTCAAGCTAGTATGTAGACATCAATTTACCAAACCAAACTTCTGCATCCCTTAAAGCCGTCTCAATTCAAAATCCTTAGTAATTCCCAAAATTCCAAACAAACTAAAAAGAAAAACAACTTACGCACACCTGACATGCATTCTACGCTATAAACATTTAACATAGTCCTTACAATTACCTCTATACGATAAAATTATAATTTGTAGTCCCTTTTACACGTATAGAAGCTAATTTTTGGTTTTTAATGCTAATATAATATCATAGAAAACTTTCAAACAGCATAAGATTAACGAGTACAAAAAACTTTCTCATAAACCGCAAAATAACTCCAGGGAATTAGACTTCATATAAATGAAAGTAAAACTTAAAAAGACGATAATTCTAGGCTAAGTGAATAGTTTTACCGAAAAGTAAAAAGAAAAAAGTACCTTGATTATCTCTTCTTGTTCATGTTCTTTTTGTTGTTGATGGGGCAAAAAGACATTCAATTGGGTAAGAGGGACCCAGCTGAGACGATAAAGCCTAGTAGAAACCCCTACAGTGAAGGTGTCACCTTCCTTCAATTCCACCCTCACCCCGGCCTCCAGCTTCATCCCACGCACCCACGTACCATGCACTGCCCGCACAGAATCAAAACCCATCAAGATTCAAAGCAAGAACAAAGAGAAAAAAAAAAGAACAAAAAACGATTCGTTTAACTGGTATCGCACCAGAAGCCAAATCAACGAGAGAAAGAGTGAGGGAAGAAGGGTTGGAGCAAATCCTGAGGTGGAAACGGCTCACGCTGGGGTGCATGAGGACGATGTTGCAGTCAGGGTGTCGCCCAATCAGGACCGTCTGATCTTCGTTGTTGGCGTCGTGTACGAGGAGGATATTCTTGAGAACGGCGTTGTTCTTGAGCACCGTTAAAACTGGGAACTTTGCATGCTTTTCTTGTTCTGGGTTATTGTTAATGTTACTCATTTGTGTCATCATGGCAATGTCAGCCATTGAAGAAGAAGAAGATCCCTTTTTCTAAAGCCTGAAACTTGGAAGTGAGTAGTGATAACAAGAGTTATATTTTTTGAATATTTGAAGACAATGTTGTGTCCAACGGCTATCTTTTTTTCTCAGCGTTACAATTGCCTTGAAATGGTATCTTTTTAAATTAGTTATATCTTTTTAATGTATTGTATTTACAATAATAATTTACATTTAGAAGTTAATTATTTTAAAAGAAGAGAGAAATAGGAATTCAGTTTCAAATGCAGAAATGTTGAATTGAAGGAGTGAAAATATTTTTAATTGTGAGTTTTAATTTATAAAAATAAATATATTTCCAATATAAAAGTTTTTCCGCAGTAAACTTTAAAATGCGACAGGAATGAAAACTAAAGGTTGTGTTATATATTTTGTGATTTATTCAGATAAAAATAGAAGAATAATGAAACTTAATGGGTTAATCATGTTTCATTCCACCACAGCAAAATAACAACTCAATCACTAATCACCTAATGATTCAATAATCACCTAATTTCATTATAAGGAATGAATTTTGTTGATGAATAATTTCTCATTCTTCCTCCCAATTTAACATGCAATCCATAGAAATAAAAAATTAAAATTATGAAAAAATTTCAACAGAGTCCATGGGAAGCAAGCTTTTTTATTGGACAATGTGCCTTAGTGTTGAAGTTGGTTACTGTTTTCTAATCTTGTACTGTAAAATGACTGATGCAATCTACTGCCTACTACAGAATTATGAACAATAGTGGTACCTATTATAAAAAAAAAAAGGTTTAATTAGTGTAGCAGTTTTGTAGAACTCTTTTTCTGCACACAAAAAAGAAAGAAACATGCAAGCAATGTATATGGGAGGTTGTTTATTGATCACTATTGTTTTCACCATAGTTTTTTTTAACAAGTTGTGACTGAATCAGTGAATATTTTTTGCTTTTGGTTTTCACATGAAAGGTGTTACAACTAATGCTAGCTTTAGAGTGCCATGACAGTGACACACCTCATTTGCATGAGGAGTAAAGTATTTTTCTTGAAACTGGTGATATAAAATAGAAACTGAAGAATTTACATTTTTGCTTTTTTTAAATATTTTTTTACAATAAAATTTATATTTTATTAGTTTGTCAAAGCATTCCAAACTGTCATATTCAAATTCACTCAACAGCAAATAATAGAATCAAAAGTGATTAAATTATTCTATAACTGCCTGAATTTAATTCTTCTGCATTTATGTTTAGTTGTTAAAGATTCCTTCAAAATAAATAAAAATAACTAGTTATAAAAGTTGATTTTAAAAAAAATGTCGAAACAAATAAACTTTTTAAAATGTCACTGGGTCATATCATCCCATTCATCAAATCCTATTTATTAGGGTCTTTGATACGTATAAGTGTAGGAATACTAACTAAAATTACCATTTTTTATGCAGGTAAAAACAAATACTCGGTTTAATCTTTGTTACAACAATACAGTTTTAAGCGTGTTTTATAAATAATAAAAATAGGTAAATTTATTAACTTTATTAACTTTTAAAATAATGTTTCTAATTTATTTATTTTATTTTTATTAATTATTATGGGTAGGGTGACCCAGTTTGGCTAAATAAAGTTATAATAATTTGTATAAGGTAGGGCTATATGGTAGAAAATACCAAAATAGTATATGATAATTTGAGTATTGTAATTGATAGTCTATAACTTGGTAGTATTGTATTAAGTTATGCATTATATATATGTTTGATAACATCATTTTTTGGGGTAATATCATATATAACATGTGTAGGTGTTTTGGTATCTCTGGGAGTATATATGAAATACCTATTTATTAATTCTTTACTTATTGAAAAAAAAGATGGGTGGGATGAAGACATTAAACACTACAACCATTATGATTTTTTTTAGGAGAATGATGCATTTTAGTTTGTTTAACATAAATATAGAAAAAAAATATTATGTTTTGACAAGCGCTGTCTTGTTTGCATGATTTTGTTTTACTTCAGATGTCAACAAAAAAATTGTTATTTATGACAACTTGTTGAGATTGTATGGAGTCTTCACAACTTTGTTCCATTTTTAAATTAAGGTTTAAGTAAAATTATATCATCATAACATGATTTTAGTGTAAAAGTAATATAACTGAAGTCGTGTCACTTATAAAATTGTGTTATGTTCATCACAATTTTTGTGTTATACGGTTTTAATGAAAGTCGTTTATAATTAAAATTTAAAATGAATTCGTATATCTTGATACAACTTCTTCCTAATAAAGTCGTATCCACAAATATGACTTGTCCAAAAATATAATATTTTATTTTCATATTCATAATAAACAAGTAATTGCATCATTCTCTTGAAAGATGTCGTATGCATGGATCACTAAGACATATTATGCATGGATTAGTAACACATGTTACTCTTAGTTGAACACACCACTATAGACAAATATAATTTTTTAAATTTTGCACCAACATGTTTAAATGGAAGAATAATTCTTATAAATGAGAAAGTTAACGTATTTAATTGTTGAATATTTTTTACTAATAACATTTATTCTATGATATTCTTTGAACTACACAATTGAAAAACTAAAATTGAAATCTTCCCCAATGTTTGTTATTGTGTTGAAACTACATGCAAAAACACAAGAGTTGAGAAGGTGTGAGCACACTAACTTCACATAGAATAATGTAAATACATCCTAAAAAATAAACCTTTAATTTTCTTATTAAATAATAATTTCAAAACACTCACTAAAGAAGATCGTTAAATAGAAACTAATTTTTGAGACCAAAATAATTAGTTACTATTTGATTAAATTAAAGACCATTTTATAAAAAAAAAATAGTTTCTATTATTAATAAAACATTATAAAATATTTTCTAAATTGGTATCTAACTATTAGCTATCAAGATTTTAGCTACTTACTACTTTATATTCTAAATTAGTCTCTATTAGTCTTTTAGAGACTAATTTAGAATGTAAAATATTAGTAGTTAAAACTTAGGTAACTAATTTAGATACTAATTTAAAAATTATTTTTAAAAAATTTATTAATAATAAAACCATTTTAGATATGAATAATTTTTTAGTCTCTAAATTAGTATCTAACTTAGTCAATCTAATTATTTTTATCTCTAAATTTAAGTGACAGTTCACCATCTTAGTAAAAGAAAATAAGTAGAAAGTATTAAATATTATATAAAAAAATGTCTCATAAAAAGATCATTTATACCTTTTTTGGTAAAAAAAGTAATTTATGAAACTTAAAAAAAATCTAAAGCCTAAACTTGAAAACTCTATGTATATTATATTTTTCATTATTTTTTCTAGAAAACTTAAGTTTTTTCTGTTTTAAAAAAAATTAGAACGTTTTAATTAATTATATTAAAATATAATCAATTATCTTACTTGTACATACTAATACTTTTACGAATAATTTATTATTTTATGTTGTACCTCATTACATGAGTGCGATAATTGATTACTTTAAAATAATAATTAATTATTTGGAACTTGATTCTAATACAAAATTTCATTAATAATTAATTCGATTAAGATGTTTAGGTTGAATTTTTATTGATTCAATGAACCGTTTGACTATACCAAAAATCCATTTAAACACAAACCAATTAAGAAAATAAATAATTAGTTACAATATTAAATTAAATACTATAAAATTATTAATATCTAAAATAATTTATATTTTCAATAAATATTTTCTTTAATTAATTATTAATGTTTTAGCTATTAGTGATTAAACTTATTAATAATGTAAGGGTAAAACTTTGAGAATTATAGTATAGTATCACTTGATTTTTGCTACCTTCAAATGACAAAAGTTAATTAAATTACATTTATAGATATTAAGTTATAGTTTTTTATGTGTAATAATAATTTGAAAAGGATGATGTTATCCTCACTAACATATAAGAACAAATTGTTGACAAAAAATTGCTAAAAAACAAATTTGAATTGAGATAACATTTTTTTCACATGAGGTGATTTACAACAAGTGATCAAATGTATATATTTGGTGCTTTAACCTTAAAAAGCATTACACAAAAGAGGAAATCCTTAGGTAAAATCGTCTTATCTCACCATCTTTCTATCCAAAATTTTGAGGCCTTTCTCTTAATAAATATATAAAAAAATATATTTATTTGGCAAATACACCTTTTCCTTTTTTTTCCTTTGGCAATGAGTAGTCACAATATGAGAAGCTAACTGGATTTGATATGGTGAGATCCAGATAGATATAAAGAGATACATATTTAGCATTTGATAATGACAACTCTCTGTGTAAAGAACCAATAATATAACAAATCATGCACTTCCAATCATTAGAACAAAATTCAACACCACTGCATGTATATTTTTTATCACGTTGCCATCACATTATTAAATTTTAATTAATTATCTATTTTGAAATTTAAGTTTTAAGGCTTAAGGATATATATAGTTCTAACGAAGATAATGTCTCAAAGTGAAAGTGATATTTCTAATTTATTGTGAGGACCAATTAAAAATATTACAGATTGCTTATAAATAGAGGTCATGGGTTCAGATATTATTAGTGCATGTTTAGATAGTAGGATTGTGGTTTAACCTTATTTTATAGAAACATTTTCTTTATTAATTTTCTATTGAAGTGCATTAAAATTACCATTACCTATGTTTACATGGAATCTAAAACACTTTTAATTATCTTTACTTTGTCAAGAAAACATTTTACTTATCCCTTATAGAAAATAAGTGGAGGACCCCTTCCATCTACATTAATGTAGTTTTATTTTGTTGAATTTCAAAGTTATAAATATGAAAATTCTATCTCAAGATTGAACACAAATTTTGGTGTCCACTTCAACTAAGAGTTTTTAAGTAATAAAATTGCACAACTAAGAGTTTTTAAGTAATAAAATTGCACAAAGGTTGGTTTCGGCCGGTCGATCCAAGCGATAGACATTATCAGGTGTAAAGTTTGGCTGGAACGACACATCTATTAAAAGATAACATAGGTATTCTAAGATGAGTTCAACGAAAACAGAAATCTCAGGTAAAACTCGTTTGATTCTGATTTCCAATACGAATACAAACTATGAAAACGTAGTCTATTGAAAAAAAAAGGTAGTAAAATTGATAAATGGTGATTAAAATTACTTTTTAGAAAGTGTGTTTAGGAAAATTACCTTCCGGAAAAATCTTAAATGATAATTAAAAGTAAACAAAGGATTAAATGAAAGAAAAACATAAACTAAAAGGTGTAATGTAATAATGAATAAATAGGGAAAAAATATTATAAGAACATGTTATGAAAAAATATATATAAAAATAATATTTAACTCAACAAAATTTGTTAAAGCCATAGGAACTGTTTTAGGTAAAAGGAGAATTGTACACCATTTTTTACCATGGGGATTAATTTTGTTCCTAATAAGCGATTTTATGGAGTAATGTGTATCCCTATATATACTGAACTTATTAGAAAATATAATTATTTTGTTATTGCTAACCTAATATCTGAACCTAGGTTGGCTTGTGAAGGCAGAAGATTCAGCTTCTCTAGGAGAAAATGCTGACTATTTCATTGCTTCAAATGGCTAAAAATCTTGTGTTTCTTTTTCCCTGACACACTAGAGATTCCATTGTAACACAGAGAGTGTGTTTGCAACTACTCCTCATGGGTCACGATCTCCCATGGAGATAGCAGATTGTGATTTACAAGCTATAATAAATGCAACTTTTATGGTGTTTTTCAGCAGCTACAGTACAGTGGAAACGATGAAAAGAAAGTGTTGCTATCTATATTGCCACGCTCATCATCAACACATGTCAATGGAATTAATCAGAATGAGAGGTTTATAACACAGATCATTTTCTCTTCTGCAGAAATTAACATCAGACAAATACCAAAAATGGCTTAATACATATATTTCAGAAGATATGAAGTGCTGAATGTGGGTGCTGTTGCAAAAATGAATGCTTAGAATGTAGTAATTGATTCAACGCGAAGAACCAAAGTCCAAAATAGCGTACATGCTACGTTCATAGCTAGGTATAGGAGCTTCTGGAATCAATTTCGTGTTCATTTGGGTTATATGTTATACGGCTGCAGAAGAATTTTCAACTTTTACTTCCATATTTTTACTATTTTTTAATAATTAGTCAGTTATTTTATTATTACGTGTTAAAATGTAAGCCACAGTTCATCCTTTAAATATGTGGCCATGCTCACAATGAAGAAGGTAACACCATGTATAGGGTTCTCCTATATATATATATATATATATATATATATTAGTAGGTAATAATTGAAAACATTAATAGGTTGAGACTGTGACAAAATATATGTATGTTTAAAATGAATTATGAGGTTCCTATGATGTTAATGTTTTATAGTTTCAATCAATGGTTATTATCTTATATTTTATCTTTAGAAGTGTGTTTTATAAAACAATGGAGTTAAATAAAAATAATATTAATTTGTTTTGAATCCCCTTTTTGTAAGGAAGATAGGATTAGTTTGATAAAATTGCTTATTAGCTCCTAATTTTGATTATAAAACAAGCATTGTCTCATAGAAAATTGTTGGTTATATAATATTATAGTAGTCCAAATTATGCATTCATTTTATATCTATCGGTCATAGTTTTAACCAAATAATTGGCCAAAATTGCATGTTGTATATATATGACATTTTGCACATAAATTAACAAGACTTATTGAATGGTTTTCTGCAGTCATGCAGACATGAAGTGATAATCATTTTCCAATGTACTGGTACATATCTATATTTATTTTTAATAGAGACAAATAGGGATCTATTTTTTCTAAACTAAAAGAAAAAGTTTTAGTTTATTAACACCCCTTTTTAATTTTTGGAAACTATTTTAAACCTATGAGTAAAATCACAAAAGTATATATTAATGAGAGTATTAAGGGTAAAAGATGATCTTTCTCTTCTTATAATTTGTTTTTTTGCATTAATGTAAAGAGAAGACTGAATTCAACTTATAAGATTAAAAAAATTCGAATAAGTGAAACAACTATAGTTACAAGATGTATGTACTTTACATTAATTGCTTTATTATTTATTCATTTGTTATATATTAATTTGAAATATTTTATTTGTGATTTAAAACTTGTTTGAAAATTATTTTCAAAAGTAATTTTTAGCTTTTTTTTAAAAAAGTTCTGATTATCTATTTATTTTATCAATTATTAAAAAAAAACTTAAAAAATATAATGAAACAAAACTAAAACCATATTTTGATGTCCTAGTTCTTGTTTTGAAATACAAGGTTAGCTTTTAAACTATAGAAAACAATGTTATTAAAATTCTTTTTTTTGTTTCATAAAACAATATTACTTTTTTACAAAGCAGTTTAAACCAGAATAACATAGTTCACTCATTTCTAAAGAATGACTGGTCACTTTATATTAGTCTTAAGCTTTTAAAATAATTAATTATGCAAACATTTTTATAATATTATATTTTTTAACATTCATATTTTTATTTTAGATTTTACTAAAAATTTCTTTTATAATTTTAAATGTTTTAAAAATACCCATGTAATAATTGCTAGCCAGCTTTAATCATATCAAAACTCCCTATATTTTTGTCCTCAATGTGTTTCTTCTTTTTATCCACACATCATGATATCCTATGTGTTTTATTGGTTCCATATTTTAATTTTAAATTTCCCTTCTGATACTCCAAAATAATTTTATCCCAAAGAATCCTTAAATTTATTAAGTAACTCCATTCTTGATCTTATAAATATTTTCGTTTCTTTCTTCTTTCACTTCTGTAATACTATTTTTTACCCACACAATAGTCAAGGATAACAACAGTTGTTACCATGTAGAAAGAAAATATATAAAATATTTTGTAACTCTACTGCTGTCAATAAGATGATTGATGAAATCATCAGTAACATGTAACCGGATCTCATTCAGGTAAACCTAAATAGTGTCTAATTAGATATATATTTGTTCCTGGCTTAAACTAGGGTTTTTCCACTTGGGCCCAAGAGAATAGGGAAATTAGGGTTCATCATGCTAAAACAATGAAGAAGAGAAAGGGAACATTCCTAATATATATACATATTAACCTTAATCCTTACTTAAACAACCTACCAACTACTGAAAGCTATTCATAATTGAAGACTTAGATATATAACAAGATAGGCAGCTAAATGAAAGAAAATAAGAAAAATATTAGCTAAATCATCATTTTAAGTGTAGATTATTACCAAAATGATGAAAAGGGTTAGGACTTAAAGCTTGTATCTCTCAGACTGATTGCCATGCTGAGACTGTCAACAGAAACCTATTTTGCCACCCTAAAGAGATAGCCCTTCCTTCATCTCTTTCAGAAACCCTGAAACCTCCACCTCCTTCTTCCTCAAACTGAAGAGGACAATAATGTGTCCTCATCTTCAGCAATAGTTTTGCTTGGATCATAGACTTTGAGCTTATTTTGGTGGCAACAAACCCATGATTCTCCATTCTTGCTTTCCATGTTTCCATCCTCTCATATTTTGGGCAATCCACACCATCCACATCACTGTTGAGCAAGCTTTTGATTTCTTTCCCCAGAAGCTTCTTCTCAATTCTGAACCTCTCAGCACTATCTAGTGGGAGGCAATCATCCAGTGAATCAAACATGGCTGCAAAGTAGTGCAAGGAGTCTGTGAACCTTGACAAGAAGCTCCTAGGACTCCTGCTACCCTCTTGCTCCACCAGAACAACAATGGAGGGATGAAGGGAATGAACAAATCCCAATGTGTCAGAGATCTTCATGAAACAACTCAAAGTGTTCAAATAAGAAACTAAGTTGACAGCCACCGTTTCATTTTTTTTCTTCCTTAGGTTGATCACCCTTGAGCCTCGTAGCAGCCCTTGGAATTCAAACACCAGACTGCCAAAACCCTTTGAGAAACTAACCAATCTAGATTCAGTTTCTTGAAGCTCTTTGAGATTCTTCCCAAATCCGGTTATCCTGAGGGATATGCGGTTGCCAGTGGTTGCCTTCTCTGAGAGAGACTGAATGAGAGAGGGCCATTGGAAGCCATAGGAGACATCAAAGTCAATGACATGCAAAGCGCGGTTGTTCCTCTCTTCCTCTCTCTCAAAGGCCTCCAAAATAGCTTGGTTTGCTGTGAAATGAGCGAATTGGAAGTAAGGTGAAACCCTGTAGAGATCCGTGAATGCAAGGAACTCTTCCTCAGTTGTTGGGTCCTCCATGAGCACGTCGAAGAATGGAGATTTCCTTGTGAGAAGCCTTGCGGCCAAACCATCAGCAAAATAAGCCACCACACGCTGAACCGAGTCACCTGTTAGGGAAACAGTTTGGTATAAATCAGTGAGATTCTCTAAGGATGAATCCAAGTTGTTGTCATCAACAGCAGTGGCAGTTGAGAGCAGCAAATGGATCAAGGGGAGGCCATTCCCATCTTCCACAACTCCTTTCCTCCTATGCTCTTCTCTTACCATCTGCTCCCTCATTTCAAGAAGCCTAAATATCTTCCCTTCATACCTTTCATAGGACTTCCTACCAGTAGTACTACTCATAGAGACGCTATGTTCCCTAATTATCTTTCCCTTCTTTTTCTTTTCCCTATCTGCAGCAACTGAAAGGCTAAGATTCAAAAGCTCATCCTCCTCTGAATCTTCCATATCTGAAAAAAGAGTGAAAGAGAACAAACAAAACCTGTGTGTGTGTATGATGAGAGAGAGTGTGTGTGTGTGTGTGAGAGAGAGGGAGAGTAAATCTATGACATAAACCTGATATGCTTGTGAACTTTTATGGGGGAGAAGTCACAAAAATTCCTTCATGTGATGATATGGGTATATATAGGAGCAAAAGATGAAGAAAGAGAGAAGGATGAGAGATATTGTTTTTTCTTTTCTCCCATATTTTCCAATAAGACGGAGAGATTAAGAAGGGTATCTTTTTATTCTTTAGAATCAGTGTCTTGGGTCAGGAAAAACACATTGATCTTTTCATTATTATTATATTGGACTGCTTTTGAAATCTATTAAAGGGTCCTGTTTATGGGTTTTTACTCCTTTGGTAGTTGGGAAGGCTTGGAAGATGCCACATGAATTGGACAAGAGACAGCGTTGTCAATGGGGAATCAAACGTACCGTCCTTGAAAGAATTGTCCTCACACAGTTTTCCTTCTAATTAATTGCCCTAACAAGTTACCTTCATCATCCTATTCCTTTTCTCCCCCACACATATTCCTTCCCTTCCATCAATTACCTACTTAGACTTCCATATCTGTGAACTACCAATTAATGCAGGTACCCGCTATATTTATGTATAAATATACCTATATATATCTATTAAAATAAATAGATTAGTCAATGACATTCTTTTTATTAGTTATATGAGCCACATTTGAGACTTCATTTCATTGCCTTTGATGGAAACAAAGAAATTTGGATCCTAGCCTTCTCAACATGGCTTCTTATTGGTACAATTTAGAGCCACTTACAAGGATTTGGCTTTCTTAGCATATATTCCACGAGTACTTTGGGATCTTCTGCAAGGAAACTTTTGACACTTTCTCGTCATAATATACCAAGACAAATGGATGGTAACAAAAAGTGACACCACTTTACCCGTGTGATAAACGTATTTTTTTATAAATATGGATGCACTGTGTCTCTGTATATGCTTATTCAACTTCATTTTTCTCCTTTTGGCAGCAAGATGATTGGGATAAAAGGTTTACTTTACTCCACAAAGCATCTGCCATTGTAAACATTAATTACCAACTCGATCAACTTTTGTAGCATATATCAGTATTCCAATGAAGGAGGGAAGGAATGGTTAATAAATTACTGTACGAATAGAAAACCAGTAGTTTAGGCAACAGTATATAGTGGTTATCAAATTATAATTTAAAATAACTAGATTTAAATTCATTTATAGCTGGGGAAGAATCTGTGAAATAATTTTGTGCCTATCAATTAGTATCAATCACTTTCCTAACAAAAAAATAATGATTTTCCGTGTAGAAAGGAAGAGAATGAGGTATTAATGAGTGTTGGTATTGGTGATTGAAATAGTCATAGGTAGCAGTGCTGGATCCTTTAAAGGTCACATCAAACATGGGAAAGTTCTTAATTCTTGATTGTCTTGTTAATGGAGGACACATAACTTACTATTAATATGCTTCAAATAGGACACACACAATGAACGTGCAATTTGAGGCTGACACATGGCAGTTTCTTGGATGCACTAAGTATAATGTTATCCAAAGCTGAGAAGATAACTGAAGAAAAATAGAGCATCTAACATAAAGAAACCTCCTTCTGCATATAACTCCACAACAAATAATCTATAGAAAAAAAATATGCATTTACATATATACTACTTGCTATATAGCAGTGTAACAAAGAAGACCAAAACCCAAATGCAAGAAACCTCTTTGTCTCAACTTGATGAATGGAAAGGTAAAACGAGGAAGGAAAGAAGGAAAAGTGGTAAGGTAGAAAAACATGCTCTGGTGTCAGAAAAACCCACGTGAGGCCCCTCTGCCATACCATCTCAAAGACAAAAAAAACCCCAAAACATTTTTTATTAAAAAATTTTCACTTTTGCGTGAGAAATGAATGAGAAGGAACAGAAAATGAAAAATGAGGAAGAGAAAGCAAAAGGGTACGTGTGTAATAGATAGCATGAAGTGGACTAAAGAGAAAGGATGGGTGTGTGTGTTAGAAACAAAGGTGTGATGCAAGGACAGGTACTTGAATTCAATAGGCATTCTCAATCTCTCATTCGGGTTAGTGGAAAAAATGGGGTTTGTCAGACAACCCCACGTGAGGGTTTTTTCATACCTCCCTTTTCTCAAGAAACAAACACGTCCCTCCCAAATCTATATGTTTTTTTTCCCCTTTGCGTGAGCATACACTCTTTGCGTGCCAAGATGAAAAAGAACAAAGGTAAGGAAGTAGTGGTGGGGGTTGAAGAGAGAAAGGTGGTGTGGTCGGTTCTGCATACCAATCGTGTCAGTCATCAGAAGAAAATTTTGATGGATGGGGAAAGAGCAGTGGAGTAAGTAAGTCATCACTCATCAACCACAGATCTCCACTACTCATTTTTCCAACTTTCCCCCAAAAAATAACTCATCCCTCTCCTTTCCAAACAAAAACACACATAAAATATACTTTATTCTATCCTCTTCCCCTTGCATCAAATCATACAATATTTTCCCCTTTCCACAATAATTTAGGAGTCCTAAGTAGGATCATGATACTTTGGAGATATGTACAAATCTACGTGTGCATCCATGGATCCGCTGCACGTGTTCTCTTCCTCATCCAATTCATTTTTCTGTGCTTCATGCCATTACTTTATTTCAACCTACTTCACTTTTTTTCACCCTCACTTGGCATGTAAGAACTTCATTCTTCTCTGTGATGTTATGTCAACGTATACAAACCTGTTATATATTCTAGAAATATTAATGTTTTCCTTTCTCATTTTGCTCACACACCTTTCAAATAGCATTATTGTATACATGTAATGATACACAGTTCTGATAAAAGTCATAAGTATTGAAATAAAAGATACATAATGAGAGATGAAGCACAGAAAAAGAAGAAATGTAATCTTGTGTGAGGCCACATTCACACATTGACATGATCCGTGAAATCATGGCTATGTAGTTTTTGGAGTATTGGGAATAACTATATTTAATTTGAGACACCAGCATCCAGATGTTTGTTGTCTGCATCCTAAGATGCAAACGTTTGGGTTCTACAGCTGTTGTCTTCTCTCAAAAATATTATAGTAATTTGCATATTGTAATACGTACTTTGATTGAGGATGGTGTGGGTGTAATTATGAACAGTACTGTAATACATTTGGGGATCTTCCAGGTATTACGATTCTTGCACTCCATCTCTTGGCATCTTTCACACTCTCTAAGTAGCAATGATGACTTTGTATGCATTGTCATTAGCAACCAAGATGCCATCTATTGGTGCAAGAGGATGGTGTGTTGATAAACATTATTTTATAACACTTTCTCAATAAACAACATCTACTTTTTCTCATCATTCTCCCTCTTCCACTTTCAACTGCCAAATCCAAACGCATTCACGTTTCGTCAATCCGTTTTCCTTTGCTGTTTGAAAGGTTCTAAGAAATCTTGCAGCTGAACATAGATAGAGGAGTAACTGTAACGATTAACAAAACAAAATATATTTTTATAACAAGACAACATCACAAGAAAAAAAGAATTTTCCATACAGTGTGAAGGTGTCAAAACACTTTTGACTTTATCTTGCAAATGAACCAAGAATATAAAATAGGGTTTGCACCGTACATCTGCTTCTGGTTTTCTATATTTATTTTTTCCTTGAAAAGTTCGCACTTTATCAAACACATGAAAAGAGGAAGTTTTACGTTTTGTGATTTTAATTTCCATTCATTATACTCTATGAATGTACTGCTAAGATTAAGCACACATATTATTATATTATTTATTACTTTCTTTAAAATATCTAATTTTACTGTTAATCAAAATTGTCTTATTACAATTTTCAACTTAATTACTATTCTTTATTTCATGTGTTATTTTGGCACATGGCCTATATATACAATAAGTTGTTTTATTATAGAATGAGTTTAAGTTCTACGTGTCATTTAACTCCATACATGAAAAGAAGAAGTAATAACTTGTCTTAAATAATATTTTTAATTAAGATCTGAACTAAATGATTTTATTTTAATTTAATTTAATTATTTTTTATGCTTTAAATTTTTCAAAGTATTATTTATATCCTGGAAGCATCGTGGAATTAACAATTTCTTTGGAATATCATTATAAAGTAATTGAATATCAATTAACATTTTAAATTTATTTTAAGATTTAAGTCTATCAAATATATAGAGTGGTCATTTAATCATTCTAACATCTAAGAGTAATTGTTATACTCGATATTTGAATGGTACGAAAACTGTTTTATATTCGTCATTATTTTAAGTAATTTTTAATTTCAATAGTTTTCCTGTAATTTTTTTTAATTATAAAATTTATTTTTATTAATATATATTATTTAATTAATTGAATTAGTTCATCATTTCACATTTTAGATTATATATATATATATAGACACACACACACATTGGTTTGTTAATAATTATAAGTATATGTTCCATCTAAGTTAAATGCCATTATATATTAAAGCACAATGTATGTCTAAATTCTTGTTTAGTTTGTTGAATATTTTTTGTCCTCTTCGATTTAAGAAACTTATATTCCTTGATAGATTTCATTATTACTTGGATGTTATATTTGTTTTCCTCTGGTTTGAGATATATTCCTTGTAACAAATACGTCCTTTTTCCTACCAAATTACTTTTGTCCAAATCAAAGAGCAAATATATTGGATATACTTCATGTCATGTTTCTCTAATTGTAATCAAAATGCCAATTTGATACAATAGATATTTTCCTTTCTTTAACCTAAAATAGAAGTTCCAATTCAAACTAAGGACTTAATGGATTTGTATAATATTATCCCGTGGTTCCCATTGTTGGTTGATATCAAATGGATATCTTATAAATTTGAAGTGAATAGTTGTTTTTGAATAACCAGTACATACCTGATGGTCCTACATAAAAAAGTTAACAAAATGAAAGGCTAGATATTTTTTTTTTGGTATTTTTGGGAGAAGTGTGTCACTAACATGATGATTTTTAAATTGCATGAAGAGGTCATTAAGAAGATTAGGAGACTATAGAGAAAATTTCTATGGAGGTGATAATGAAGTCTTAAGAAAAATCAATTAGGCAAGATAATAAATAATTTGGAAGCCTAAATTGAAGAGTGAGCTAAGAATCATGGACATATCTCTTTTGTCCAAATAAAAATGAAGACTATTGATAGAGTCAAGACACCAATTATTACGAATTAATTGGTGAAATACATATAAACTTTATATATGACAATATTTATGAGATGCATGTACTTGTATAATGTATAGATATTTGTATAGTATATGCATAAAATACAGAGACATGAGCAAGTTTCTCCTCCCAAAGAATTTATAAGAAAGAAAAAATACATGAATTTTAGATTCTTCCAATCTAAGATTCTTTATTTGAACCCTGAATGTGGAAGATAACAATTATATGTATGCGTTTTCCGTTAGTTGCAGGGTAGGATGCGAATGACATGGAAGTAATGGTCTAAGGAAAAATAAGAAAGCAGTGAAAATGCGAATTAAGTTGTCCAGAGGCCTAGAAATGGAGATTTACCCCGATTGCAGGGCAAAGAAATAGGAGTATATTATTTATTATACATCTACATAGATAAATACAACAATGGTATTAGGAAGGAAGCAATTATCTTCTGACCAATCCATTTGGTAAGATACTCCTTATCTTTTTCCCAAATACTATATATAGAGCCGAACCAACCAGTGGCCAACTTGTGGTAATAGCAATATAAAGTAGCAACCAGATGGACCATTGATTTTGTCGAGATAACTGGCTTAGGTATCTTTTGAAAGGTGCTACTACATTCGCTGCTGCATCCTGAGCACTACCTATTTCAGCAATAATGGCTGCCGAACCTGCAGTCTTTGCATTAGTCTCCGCCTCATCTCGTTTAACCACTTCTTCTGGAATCATCTTTAGACCCTCAGTATGTGTATCCTGCATTACCTGTATTTCTTCTGTGTTGTCAGCTTTTAGCCCGTTGTTCAATGCAGCCACCATTCCATCTTCGGTAACATTAACATAAGGGCCCCGATCAATTGATGAGTCCAATGGTGTGTTTGGTTTAGGGATCTGCAACAGAAATAACAAAATAGCAGTTTCAGTTTCAGCCACTAGAAATGCTCTGCTTAGTACTCCAAGTAAAAATTACTTGGTCTACCAAAATCCTAAATTACATTTTCTAATGAGATACCAAAACGTTTAAGACTAATACACAACCAGAGGATGAATAAACATTCAATGGGAAAAACAAGTGACTAAAGTCTACCGTGAGCACATCTTTACCTTCTTCTGTACATGCATAAAATGGCTAGCGTGTAGTTCACCAAGGAATTCATTAACGGCTCTTACCCACCTGCGAGAGGGAAGCAAATTGCTTTTCATTTTCTTTATAACTAGAATTCAGTTGATGGCGTGAATATTCTAGTGCAACTTGAATCAAGGAATGATATAGACGATATTAGAATGTTGCAGACAAAAGAAAATGTTGAAATAATTGAGCGACAGAAAACTGCATAAGTTGGCAAGATCAAGTAAGAAAATGCTGAAGAATCAGATGAATAAAATTACTCAAGTACCACAGGCCAGATGCCGTTATCCCTTCGAAGAATGCCAGATGTCCTCCATGCTTTACAGTAGCCAAGACAACATTTTTATTTGCCCTATCAAAATAGTAGAAGCATTAAGTTAATATTGAAGTAATGCAAGAAAAATCATATTAATCAGAACCAAGGAAAACATTAAAGCAGTGTACCTGCATTCATCCCAGGGAATGGCTTCCCTGGTACAGACTGGATCATCCAGAGCACTGATACAGAGAAGCGGAATCGAAACAGATTGGACATAATTAGAACTGCTGCAGCGTCTATAGTACGTATCCACGGTCTAAGGAAACAATGATTTTAGTTGATCGACTTGAATTAAAACGAAAGATAAGGCAAAAAAATAGAATACTACAGATTCATACCTCATACTTCCCAACAATGCGGGTGGCATGATTATCAAAATCTCTAATGGAAATAGACTGCGAAGCACAAGATTGTGTATGCACACATGATTGGTTAAAATTTCAGAACTTACAAAAAACAAGAAAATGCGGTACATAATTAACATCCATCATTCAATCACTTGAATAATGTCCTTAACTCTTAAATTTAAACCAAGCATTATAAAATAGCACAATCAAGAGCGTTAAGGAACAAAAATGATCGACATTTTGTTTGAAAACCACCTTAATTGTAGTCACCCCTAGTCCACCTTAGGTGTGGCCTCGTTTAAAAATGTCTTGTTTGTAACCTCAAGGATGATGGTTTAATCCTTCATCTCAACAAGAGATATTATTTGAATAGAATTTACAAAACTTGAATAGTTCTAGTTAGAGCTGTCAAAACAGGTTATCCAACCCGGCTCACTCCCATGAGTTGGCCACTTGAAGGCCCAACCTAACACAGCTCACTTATCAGTGAACTTAAAAAAACAAGTCCGACCCAGCCCACCACGGATTGGTGCGTCAAACAGGCCAACTCACTAAATTAAAAAAAAAAATGTAGCTTTCTGGTTGTTTTTTTCTTCAGTATAATTTTTTTCTCACATGAAAACTGAAACCAAATTACTAGAATAACATGATCCGTAATCATCCTAGTCATATGCATATAATGATCATGACATATGTTAATATATATAGAATAATAACTATGAATAATAATTCTAAATAGGTAAATAGCCAGTTCAATACAACAAGTATGGATATATTTCATTTTTAATACAAGAAAAAAAGGGTAACAATATTAGTACACAAACTTTAATTTCAGTGAGTTTGAATTTAGTTAATGGTTGAGGTAATGGAGTATGTGTTTGGTCTTTAGTAACTGTGGCATGTGTTTATTAAGAGAAAATTAAGGTTAATATGCAATTAACCTTGAAAATAACTGTTAATCTTCCTTTTAATAAACACAGTAATTACTAAAGACCAAACGTGTAATTACCTTAAACATGATGAAATATGTTAATATTTGTTTTACTAAACCGACTATTTACCCTTTTAAATATCATATTATATGCATACCAAACACAAAATAATATATCTAAATGGTGTGTGGGGGTGCCCGGAGTCTCGCGGTGTGCGGCATTGTTGATAGTGGAGCGTATGGCGACTAGAAGTTGTACATGCAACGACTGGCAAAAACCCTAGAGTAGAGGAAGAAAAGAACTCATGAATTGAGAGATCTTGATTTTGAGAGAAAAGAAGTGAGGGAGAAGGAGAACAGGAGAGGAGAACGACCACACCATTTTTTATTGTGTTAGATTGTTGTTAGGCTGCGTTAAGGTGTTGTTTTTATTTATTCTTTTTCCGGGTTGGTGAGCCAACATAATTCACTACAAACCCGAGTGAGTCGGGTTCTTAGTGGGTCGAGATTGATTTCAATCTGTACCAAAATTTGCAATTTTTTAACCCAACCTTGCTTGAACTTGTGGTGGGCCAAGTTGGTTCACGGGCCTTAACCAACTTTGACAGCTCTAGTTAGTTTTACAAATCAGGTTTGTGAGATTAAGGGTCCTAAACCCATATTCTACGACATTGGTTAGTCCTACAAGGTAAGTAACTTAACCCCCTCCATGTATCTTTCTTGTTTACTACTCCTACAAAGTAAGACTAGTAACTAGCCTTGACACCACAATAAATGATTAATAAATCATTAAAATTGAGTATTAAATAACAGAGCAAACTTGGATTAAACACGCCTGCATCATACAAATTTTAAATAACCGCATGCCTTACATTTTACGCTTAGTAGTAGTAAATACGGATTATAGAGAGTAAAGGGCACCTTTTCTATCCCTTCCCAATTAGCAAGGCGAGAAAAATGAGGCTGGTGTCTGCAATGAATATTGGTAATGATATAAATATAAATTAAGTACATTATGAAGCAGATGACCTTCGTAGTTTTGCAACAACTTTTCGCATATGAAGAGCACAATAGAAGAAAAAACAACATATTTAAATTCTACTTGAATGGCAAAGACATACAATTTTGCATAACCTTGAAGTCCAACTGCAAGTGCTTTATCATAAAACTTCTGCACACGCCTACGGGTTATAAATCTATCTCCTATCTGCAAACAATAAAAAGGTGATCATTTTTTCTCTTAAGGTAAATAACAAACAAAATGAAGAATAATTCAAACTGACAGTATGTGGAATTGGTGCAAATTCAATAAAACTCCATTGATGATGTCATAAATTATATAAAACAAAAACAATTTTGACCAAAAAGCATACACACCTTGTACGCTAAAGTCCTAGAGAACAATATAAGGAACACAACAATATAACACGTAAAAAGGTCTAGAGAATAATATAAAAAAAATTAGATGAAGAAATAGATGAAAACAATAAAAACTAGTTTGAGTCAATTATCCTTTTGATTTTTAATCAAAATATTTATTAAAAAATGATTTTTAAATCTAATTCAACCTTATAAAATTGGCTCATAAGGTGAAGTTTGCACTCACTTATATACTATGAAATGTCCTTATCTCTAGTTGATATGGGATCTCCAACACACCCTCCTCCCTCACGTCGAGACCTGCCAACTTGATATGATCCAAAAATAACCAGGGATGCTACACTTGAAGGGTCTTCTCAACAAGCAAATAAAGACCTCATTAATAGGAGAAATGGACAAAGCCCAAAGCATTTAAAGTTCTTCTTATTAGTCTTCTCAAAGGATGAGGCCCAAGCAATATCTTTAGAATAGTTTTAAATAAAGGAAAGGAGGATAGGATTTATGAAGAGTAGTTCCAAAAGTCACTTTTGGAAGCTTGAGACTTGTTGGCGGCATTTGCATGTGCCTTTTCATTTTCCTTTTGAATGACCAGCCCTCTATTACTATATAAGTAGGAGCTTGGCTTTTGTAAAGACAAGTTGAAATTGAATTTTTGAGTAAAGAAACTATACCAAATTGGTGAGAGAGTTGTGTGACACTTGTTCTCTACTCTTCTTCCTAGTCTTATCTTGGGACTTTCAAGTGGCGACATCCACTCATCTTGAAGCTTCTCCACCTTCAAGTGGCGTGAAACATTCCAAGGATCATCAACCACATAAGTCCATCTCCTTTCATCTTCCATAATTACCCATTTGTTGTTTTCTTGTAGTTTTTCAATTTCAATTGTTTCCTTTTGTGATTTCCTTTCATTTGTTGCACTTGTTCTTCACTTTGTTCAGTTCCTTTCCATTGTACATGCTATTCTTGTTTCGGTTTCCAAAGAAACCCATTTCTATATTGAATTCTTGAGTTTCAATTGGTGGGTTTTGTTCTTTGTTGTGCTCCAATCGGAAGTTTTAAATCTTGTTGCATTCTTATTTCAAATATTGTGTTCTTGTTTTGTTCTTGAGTGAGTTCTTGAATTGTTATAGAATCTTGATCCAATTATATGACATTTTCAAGAATTGGATCAAGATTCTATAACAATTTAAGAACTCACTCAAGAACAAAACAAGAACACAAGATTTTCAAGATGAGTGGATGCCGCCACTTGAGAGTCCCAAGAACCTCCCAAGATAAGACTAGGAAGAAGAGTAGAGAACAAGTCTCACACAACTCTCTCACCAATTTGGTATAGTTTCTTTATTCAAAAATTCAATTTCAACTTGTCTTTACAAAAGCCAAGCTCCTACTTATATAGTAATAGAGGGCTGGTCATTCAAAAGGCAAAAGGAAAATGAAAAGGCATGAGAAGGCAAAGGCACATGCAAATGCCGCCAACAAGTTTCAAGCTTCCAAAAGTGACTTTTGGAACTACTCTTCATAAATCCTATGCTCCTTTCTTTATTTTCTATTTTAAAACTATTCTAAAGATATTACAAAAAGATATTAATTGGGCTTGGGCCTCATCCTTTGAGAAGACTAATAAGAAGAACTGCTTTGGGCTTTGTCCATTTCTCCTATTAATGAGGTCTTTATTTGCTTGTTGAGATAACCCTTCAAGTGTAGCATCCTTGGTCATCTTTATGTATTTTTGGATCACATCACAACTCGTGCGTGATACTATATATTTATGGGTAGTAGTCCGATAGCGACCCAATAGCAGATAAACCCAACAAATTTTCGCTAAGATAGACTTTGAATGACTCTGATACCATATTTAGACGTAGAATTTAAACCTAACTCAACATTATAAAACCGGTTCATAAGATGAGGTCTCCAACAATATTTTACAAAACAAATAAATTAACATGCAAAAGGTCCACAAATGATGCACAATAATGAGCCTTTTATTATTGAATTTATCTTGCAGGATACGTAATATATTCATGTAAATTTAAAAGGCTAACTAACTACATTTCGTATGATTTTATGATAGTTTATTATTCACTATGTAAGATTATATTCAAATTATCATTGGTTTAACAATGGATGAACCAACAATAATGAAGGAATGGTCTTATTGGTTCAAGTACCAAATCGCTTTTAAAACGCAGCTAAAAGTAGACCCAACTTAATTTTTCAAATCAAAATACTAACCAAAAGGTCCCAAGGAGAGCAAACAGCTACAGCTCCAGCTACAGGAATATTCTCACCTTCCTCACCAAGATATTTTATCTGCAAACAACCTTCCAAATTAAACAGTGCAGTGACGAAACTAAGTTCATTACATATGTAAGAATAAGTTAAAAATTGAGTAGTTTGAAAAGCAGGCAGACCATGTACCAATGGTCACAATATTAAGTATTACAAAATATTTAAGCATTAACACAGGAGTTGCAATATATATGGTTACACCCTAATATATTTTACAGTGGTTTTCAAGATGATTATTTCTCACATCTTAGAAACTGGTAAATGTTTGAGTTATCTTAAGTCACGTTCTAAAGCAATAAGAGAATCCACAATACATGGTTGCTTAAATGGATTGTTTAGCTTAATTTTGTGAGTCTTGTAATGCCAGATAGATTTAAACACTAGCCAATGAAATTCACTCTAATGGTAAAATTGCTAAAGTGGCAGTTTAATCTTAATTTTGTGGATCCTACATTTGATCCTTTTTTTGTGATTTTTTTTTAAATCGGGTTGTTTAAATCATTATGAGTTTTGATCATTTTAGTTTTCGTTGTACTTTCTGTTTTGTTTTTCTGATAACTTCTCCCTTTTGCAACATTCTTTTGTCTAGAAAGTTTTAAGCTAGGCTGCTTATACAAGCACCAGTGCTTTGTGTAAGCAACACTAACTCAGGTTCATCGCAAAAAAATTTTAAACAAAGGTGTTTAGCATTAATCAACCCTCTTAAGAACTCTCATTGGAGATGGTCCTCAACAGAAAATAATGAACCACATTAAGTTTGAACATCGAGTCTCACTAAGATTAATATTACATATAATGAACAAAGATACATTAATATCATAATATCTACCGGAGAACATTTTTTTAACAAAGGTTATGCTAAACCAATACAAGAACTCAGGAAAAATTCATCATCTCCGACAAGGAGAAACCCTAAAGGTCAATAGGGTGGAAAATTATAAATGGCACTTCAAGACGTATGTGATACGGAAATTTATAGGTTTAGATCATATGATGTGATTAATTAAATTAAATAATCAAGGTTCATTTGTTTATGCCTTTTTAAAAGAACATAAACGATTTAATTTAAAATGATGATGTAAGTAGAGGGCGAGACTAGGTGCAACAGTGAGGTCGTTGCCTTGTGACCTCAGTTCAAAGGTGTAAATCCTGGGAAAAATCTCTCCGCTTGCAGGGGTAAGACTACATGTAACTATCCTCTCTAGACCTTATTTGATGGAATGGGAGCCTCGTGAACTATACCTCCTATTATTTTAAATTCCTGGGGAGAAAGACAAAACCTCAGAAAGAAAAGTGTCTTTTTTCTCAGAAAGCTAAAATAGCTTATAGAAAAAGTTATATACATGGCAAAAGCATTGTTTCAACTTTAAACATTCTCAAGCAATGAATTTACCAGAATATTAGCTCCAATGCTAGTACCAACAACAAACAAAGGTGTCCTGGGGTTTTCTCTGTGTAGATAATTAACCACAGTGCGTGCATCCTCAGTCCATCCAGCGTTGTAGAAACAATCAGACTGAAATGATTTTAATGAAAAACTGCATTACTAGAGGAATTAATTAAACAAGAAAACTAATAACACCACAGTGATCACAGTATTGAGATGCAATAATCCTAATATTCTGACAAAAAGTAAAGAAAAAAAATTAAGGACAATTGTGTCCGCTCAATAATTTCACATTGTTTAAAAGTCGAGGCCAAAAACAATTTAAATATATCTTCCTTCCTCCCTTAACCCTCTTAGGTACTTTTTAAGAACAAAATTGTGATGGAGTTCTAAGCTCCACAAGATGTGGTGATTAACCCTAACGAAGTTATTTTGACGGACTTGAGGTCGGAACATTGACACCTACTGTGAAAAATTGGTGTATTCACCAATTTTGTAATGTTGTTAATAAAAACCATTTCCTTGGACTAAACAGATATTTTAAACTCTTTACTGTTACTAACTTACGGCTATTTAAGAGCTCTTTTTCTTGACATGCAAATAGATTGGCCGGTTTTCCCTACCTACTGAGCTTAATTGGCCAACTTATTAACTAACCTTAAATTTTAATAATGGTAGTAGAACAAGCTTAGTTTAGAGATACAAGACCAATCCAAGTCTTCACCAAATAACTATAATTTTATATTGATTTAGAAGCTTATAGGTAAGTACTGAGTACAATATATAGATGCAAATAGTCTTTAAGTATATCGATAGCATTCAAGTTGTCTTGAAAATTGAATTAAAAACCTGCTAATAGCAGAAACACTTACCGTGATTGAAACACCTCCAAGTCCTCGGTGATTACTGATAACAACTTTCCATCCACACTTAGCTGTATGGTATGCAAGATGTTTGAGATACTACCAAGAAAGTGGGGAGGATAAACGAAAAACAAACTGTAAGGAGGCAATCTAATATAAAATGAAACTCCAAATCAACAAAAAGATGAAAATCATAAATTAATAACTATCTCATAAGGCAAAGTCTAGAATACTTCATGTCTAACAGAATAAATTAATAAATTATAATGATTCTACGAGACATGTTCTTCATTTTTTGACAAAATTAGAACTATTCAGGCGAGCAATGTTTTTAGCAATAATAATACCTCAGCATCAATCAAATATCAACCTAATATTGCTCCTGGCTCAATTCCAGTAGCAGGTGGGAAGACATAATGGCAGGCCAAGGCTTTTGTGGAGGAGGATTTTAACGTGTGACATTATTTTGTGTGTTTTCTCAATATGTATTAGGCATGCATAAAAAAGGTGAAACATATATTCTGAATTTGTGAAAATTAAAGAACCTCTACCAAAAAAATCAAATCAACGGCACAGTAAAGTCCCATTAACATTCAACTCAAAGTACTAAACAATTTTGACGTGATTAGATCAAAGAAATCATACAAAACAACACAAAAAAAATGAGTATTGAACTTGCATACTGAATTATGACAGTGACAACAACGACAAAGTGTTTGTTCTCATAAGGTGGCTACATGAATCAAACAATGTCTTAAAGGGTGATCACAGGATGGATACTCATTAACCCAAACCGATCCAATCCAACTCAAATACTTCAGGTTGGGGATTTTGATTATTTAAGTCAAACTCAACCCAACTCAATCAAACCCATTGTACATTGAGTCGGGTATTGGAATTTTTGGTGTTGAAACCCATGAACCCAACCCAATCCATCTGTTACATAATATAATCCTATCTTGCGTAGTGTTGCCAAAAGAAAATGATGCTAAAGCAGCACAACATAAAGCCTTTAGCATACCTATCAAGACACTAAGCTAGGAAGTTTACAAGCCCTGACCAAGCAGTCAAGTAGCTGCTCACTGGGAGGGAACAAGTACGTGGTTTTTCCAAATTCGAACTAAGTTGTATAGTGAGGAAATAACAACAACATTAAGAATAAACATAAACTGAAATTAATATAACTTACAGCGGATGAAGAGTCACTTGTTAGACCAGGAATTACTACAACAATGGGAGTGGATTCATCTTTACAAAAACCATCCTCCATATGGATAGCACCAGCAGAAACTGTGCCATGACAAGAACATAAGAATGAATGATCAAACCTTGGAATTGTACATAACTGGTATACAACTTAGTTGGAATTGGAATCATATAGAATAGACTTCGTATCATATATAGTATATATTAGATTGTGTGTTTAGTCCAACTCCACCCGATAAAAGCAGCTTGTGAGTTGAGAATTTTTTTCCAATAAACTCCTCCCCAAAATTTATTTGATCCTAAGAGTAAGTGACGAAGTATGCAGGCGTTATGAAAAGAGAACTAAAAAAGCATGAAGATGCGATATATTGTAATACCGTCGGAACTCATTAGCCAGTCCAAAGCAACGGTTCCACCATCAGGGGTAGTAAACAGCTGTCTGAAAGATAAGAGAACATAATAAGCTGAACGGTTAGACAAACGAATCCAACAACACAATCAGACGCACAAAAATCGAAGAAAGAACGGTGGAGGACCTTCGGTATTTGAAAAAGGGAGGTCGACCGAAGAAGTTGAGGAAGACGGTCTGGAGATGGGGACTGGAGAGCCAGGGCGTGGCGAGGTAGGAGGAGTGGAGAATCCTGCATTTGGAGACGACAGCGTCGTAGACTTCGGAAGCGGGGTGGAAGGTGAGAGCGACGGGGGAACCGGCGAAGAGGGAGAAGAGGTCCTGGAGGAAATGGAACTCGAGGAAACGGTAGAGGAGGAGGAGGAGAAGGAGGGAGGCGAAGATGAGGTAGTGGGAGATTGGAATGAGGGAGAGCGCTTGAAAGAGGAGACGGTACCCGGAGGTAGAAGATGACCAATCCAAATCCATGGAAGAGAATAACGAATCAGGGATTATTCAATTGAAATTTGGCAATGGTGGTTAGTTACTCTGTATGTTAGATCAGAGGGAAGAGAGGGAGGTAGAGAGAAAGGACAGTACCATGGTGTGAGGAAGAGCGGCGCGTGAAATTAGCGACCATTCCTGAACATCCACGTGACCCACGCTTCATCGTAAACGTCGTCGTTTTATTTTAAGCAAATATTATTTGGGAAAATTTACCAAAATGTGTAATCCATTTTAAAAATTATACAAATGGAAAATGCAGAAAAAATTAGAAAAAATTACGGACATAGACATTTAGTCTAAACAATGCTATGTTGGAAAAACCAATTCCAATGCTATTTCCACTCACTTAGATAATGTGGTGTCTGGAATATTTAGTCAAAATAGCATTACTACTCTGAATGCAATGCTTTCGATATATGGGAGGAAGCAGATGGTGGCCAAAGCCAACGAGATTTTGAACTTCATGCATGACAGGGGATTTTCTCCGAGTTTGACTACATATAATAG
>Ga0123342_1002013_pt1 | contig 34037 bp, 19 predicted proteins | sample Turbeawhitnodule_FD_89960 | JGI IMG/M metagenome (GOLD analysis project Ga0123342, IMG submission 89960) | Root nodule microbial communities of legume samples collected from Mexico - Turtle bean Mexico white nodule | ecosystem: Host-associated > Plants > Roots > Nodule | place: Mexico: Nepantla... | reverse complement strand
GTGATAAGGCTAAAACCGAGAGGTTTAGGCCGAGAGCATAAAAGATATACATAAAAGAATAAAACAAAATATAAATATTATTATAAAAATGAAACCCAATTAAGATAAAAACCTGCATGAGGGATGTGTAAATAATAAAAAGGTGTAGAAAGAAAGTCCAAAGGTAAAGAAGAAAGCCCATTAGAGAAATCCTATAAATAGGAGTTCAGAGTAAGAAAAAGGTAAGAGTGAGTATTGTCTGATGATACTTTGAAATCATATCTGACTTTGGCATCGGAGCGCCTTGCAGGTACCCCCCAACCTGTGTGAAGAGAGAAGCCGAGAGCACCTTGCTGAGGGAGAAGCCGAGAGCACCTTGCCGAGAGAGAAGCTTAACACATTTGCCCAAGAGGGGTCCAGAACATGAGCTCAAGAAGAAACTAAGAGAATCCGGCCCAAGAGTAGAGTATTTGCGTAAAGTCTGGTCTTGTCAATCTAGTTTCAGTATTCTCGGTCTTTGTTGTAAGAACAATTTTAAATTCTAAATTATTAGTAACTAATTGGTAGTAGATAATCTTAGATATCAATTTATAAATTATTTTACAAATTTTTATTAATAGTAGAAAATATTCTAATATTAATAATATTTTAATTTATAAAATAATATCTAACTTATTTAATGTATTAATTAATTATTTTATTTTTAAAATTAATTGTTATTAATTAATTTTTTTAATTTACTAATTTTCTTTTAGTGTAACTCGTCAATTTATTTAAAAAAATCTACCTGAATTAAATCAAAATTGTGATAATCCTTTAATTTATTATTATGTAAGACGTTGTACTTTTACGAGTATAATAAAAATTTTAAGGTAGGTAAAAAGTAAATATTTTATTATTTTAATTTATAGCTATATATATATAACAAATTCTTTTTTTTTAAGTTACTAAAGTGAATGTTTGCCTTTGTCTCTTTAAGAGACTACCAACTATAATAAGTGAATCTCATACAACCAACATTTTGATATAGGTATTCTAGGAGAAAATTAACTGATGAAAATTCCACATCGACTAGAGATTAGAGTCTTTTATTGTATATAAATGGGTGCAAACCTCAACTCTATGAACCAGTTTTATGGGGTTGAGTTAGGCTTAAAGTCCACTTTGTAACATTAACATCACGAGATAATTCTTTTATTGAAATTAATGTTATTTAAAAAATTACAATTCTTCGAAGTTAACTTGAGTTGACTATTTTAATATAGTTTTTTTATCAACAAAGAATAAAATTAATAATAAAAGTATTTAAGAGATATTTTAACTCTTATATAAAATATCATTATTACACTTTCACCATCTCATTTTAGTATAGTAAAACTATAATGAGAAGTTATATCATCTTATAGTAAAACTATAATGAGAAGTTATATTCAACTGTGAGTAAAATCTTCACTTAGAGAATTGAGAATTGTTAATATGGTATTTATTTGATTTGGATTGAAAAATGAGTATCATAATGATTATATTGACCATATATATGTTGATATGTGGTGTGGATATTTGATTTTTACAAGTGAAAGCATATTTGGAAAATATTTGTAAGATATATTGAAATCTTTAGATTTGAGATTAATTTGATTATTTATTTTGTTGATAAAAAAATATTAAATTAATATTAATGAATGTTGAGTTTATTATTAGCATGGATATTATGGAATTGGTTTCAATAATCGTATGAGAAAAATTAAGAGTTTAATTGTTGAATGAATAATTTGGAGTATAGTTTGTTAAAAGACAGTGTTATGAATTATAATATTGTTATTAAATATTTTATTATTGGAAAACCTCAAGTATTGGAGAATCAAATTGGACAAAATAGATATTTTGATGAAAGAAGAAATAATAAGGTGTTTCAAAAGTTTAAAATGTTAGATTCAATTTGAGGGACGCATCATTGTTAGTTCTTGAATAATGATATTTAACTAATGATATTTAATGTCATAGTAGAAACTTATCTTCAAGCATCATGCAACACTCAAGCCTCTAAGTAATAATTATATATGAATGTCTCTATATCACTCATGATTTTAAAAGGTATTTTCATATATTTATAGTTGGTACTTATATTAGTATCTTCATAATATGACATGACATTTTAATATCTATTGCAAAGTATTTTTTAGGTTATGTCTGTTATACTTTACTTGAGTTCTCAATTCGTACAAACTACATATATCTTCCAACTTCCATGTATAACACCTCCACATTCTATAATTAAATTATACTCATCGTAAATATATAACTAATAAATACATCTACTACTTTAAATACATATACACACAAAAAATACTAGAACACTAGGTTCTCAAACATTATATATATATTCTATAAAAAAGACTAAAAAGTTATAAATGTCTTTGTAACATCAATTGGTCTTTTCACTGACAATATCACCCCCTCATGTACTAAGTACGATCATCGTAGTTTCATAATATATGTCTAAGAGTGTATTAATAATTTAAACAATCATCATTTTCAACATGATATACACATATATATGTATATTATTTCATCAGCACATGTTCCCATATCAAAGAACTATCACATATTCTCCCTCTAGAAAACACACAACAAATCACACATGAATTCTTCTCCAATACTATAGGGAATACTCAATTACTTTTCAATGACTTTAGGATAACTTGACACATTGTACGCCTTCTACAAAAATCGTATTAAGTATATCTCACCAAATACTAACACCTAACTCTTTAGAAATATCTTGGAAATTCATCCTTATCTTCCTACATTATGGTGGCTCATTACACCTACTTTGTAATAACTTGATGCACCAACCTCTTTTGGTTTCTCCCCATCTAATATTTTAGTTTATATGATCTCGATTATCGGAAGTCAATATATATTTTTTCCTTATGAATTTAGTTAGTTAATATTATGACCCCCTGGGGTCACAATACAATATCAGTATCCTTCACACAACCATTATATGCCACGATACGTAACAAATATATATATATATATATATATATATATATATATATAAATATATATCCAACACTCTTATCAAATATGCATATCGCTTGAGCGAGCTTATCTCGCTTGAGCGATCCTCTAAAAAATGAAGATTTCCTTACTTTAGTGATCTTATGTGATGCAATTCAAATTGAGCTTTGGATTATGAGAGTTGAAGATGTAGCAGAAGTAATATGACACACCAAAGATATGGAGGTTTGGTGAAGTTTTGAAGTGGTTTTGGTGTTGAAACTAAGGAGAGGTTTGACCAACTCCCTAAGGATTCAGTAGGCATTTAGGCTTTCTAGCAAAAAGGAGATTTTGGGAGAATGAGTTCTAAAACTTCATAGGTTTTCATTCAGTTATGCCAAATATGAATACAAGAGGTGAATAACACCTATTTATATATGAAGAGGTGAAGGTAGATTGCTCCTTAAGCTACCATAACTCTAGTTAAGCAAATTTAACCATGATGAGTTGTAGTAGCCTAAAGGTGTCACCCAAGTCCTTTTGAGATGCTTTAATAAACCCTTGCTTGTATGACAAGTGAAGGTTTCTAGAGTGTCTCTGATTTATTTGACATCCTACTCTAGAAATGGTCCAGAAATACAAGACTTGAAAATAACTATTCTACTTTTTACAGTTGTCATACAGACTAAGACAATTACTTATGTTTCGTTATGTCTCTTGAGCGATACCACCTTTAGAGAAGAGAAAATTAATGTGGTCTCTCTCTCACTCAAGCAACCTCTAATCATTTAAGCAACTATATTTGCCTTCATATTGTCCAAGTGTCACATCAACACTTGATCAAGGAGATTTATTACATAGTATAACAAGTTCCATAAATATTATGTCACCACCATTGTCTCAACGTTTGAGCGACTACTTTGTCGCTTATTGGAAGCCCTAAAGGAGAGAGAATTGCCTAAAAATTTCTCTCACCTAATTCTTAAGCCATAATTTGAGTGACATGTAATGTCACTTGAACAACCTTGAGTGATACATGTCAAGATCACTAATCGCTTGAACAACATCCAAATTCATGAAGATTCATTTAAAATTATGTGTTGTAATTACAATTTTACCAATTATATTATATCTTAGTTGTCTAAAACAATGATTTTACATTCAATAATTATTTTAAATCAATTTAGCTCAAAATAGTTATCTTAAATTTCAAATGCGACTTAATTCAAATATCATTATCATTCTCAAATAATTATCACATGCAAGAAACTCCTACCTTAATCCTCAATATCAATATATTCCAACATATCTAAATCAACTTTGAATAAAGTAGATGCAATTTATTAATTTCCCCTATCTAAAGGTAGTGTACATGAGTGAGTAAACAACTTCAAAATACTTCCAAAGCTTAAAGTGAACTAGTCGTACTTTGAAAGTGTTAATCTATACAATTAGCATCTCCCAAAGAAAAAAATATAATAGATTGAACCAAATATAGAAAAATGTTAACTTGAACCAATATCATACTAAATCTATTTTGATGTCTCTCTCAGTGGTATTATACCTTGTTAGCAAAATATTAAACGCTTATAAAATATTTGTATAATTAGATATATTTAAAATATATATATATATATATATATATATCTTACAAAAGATATTTGATGTTCAAGTCCATATCCATAATAACTATGTTTAAATATTAAATTCTTTTAAAAAACTCTTTGTTATATATATATATATATATATATTTTATTTTATTTTTTTATTTTTTATTTTTTTTACATTGAACTTAAACTATACTTTGAATAAATGCGTATAGTATTGTCTAAACTCAAGCAATTTTAAAAATATTAACATGATCCGATTCATCATAGATTGGTGAGTTAAACTAACTAATCTACTTAAATTTAAAATAGTTGTTTGAAAAATAAATATTTTTATTATTTTTATATTTAAAAAATATACGTAAAAATTAAAAACTATATAATTAAGAATTAAATATTACATATAATAATAAAAAAAATAATAATTAAAAAATTAAAAATGTCACGGTAACTCACAACTCAATCTTTACAAACTTCAAAATTTTCAAATTGTAACATTACTTCTATCTATAAATGCTAATATTTCCAAATTTGTACATAACATATTACACATATTAAAGAATTAAAATTTTAATTTAATATTATTTTTGTAAAAAAAAATTCTGTTTTTAAGTGGTGGGTCAATGTATCCTACATAAATTAAAGCATAGAAAGCCAAATATAATTTTGAAGTCATTGTAAAAATATTTGAATTTGTAATTTGAGCTAATCCATGAAGAAAAATGGGAGAAAAATGAATCCATGAAGACAGCATTGGTAAGAGAGAAGTGTTGGTGGCACAGTGTGAATCCTTATCTTTTGATTTGAGGTACCCAAGTTGGCTAAAAAAGTATGTGTCTAATCATGTTCCTATTACAAAGCAAAAACAATAATTTTGATTAAATTAAAATAAACTAAAACCTTCTATGACCCAACTGGTCCTATCTAATGAATATCAACAACCCCACATCCTCTTCAATTATCATTATTTTCTATTTCATTTTCAATTTCTTTTTATGTATTTATTCAATGTATAAAAAGCAAATTACATCATTTTTTCCACGACAGAAAGGTTGTAATTAATGAAAAACTTTATCTTAATTGAATGTGAAAGTAGGTCCATTACCAAACTTTATTTGCTTCATCTCTAGTTTTGTTTTACTTTCTCTACTTAGCTTTTCTTTATTTTTATTTTTTTCCTTTTTTAACTGGAAGATTATTTCTTGATCACTATTTTTTCAATAAACAAAACACATATCAAGAATCATTATAAAAAAATTATTAAATAAAAGTTAATTTTATAAACTAAAATAATTAGTCACTAAATTAGAAATCATTTTATAAACTAAAAACTATTAATATTTAAAATAGTTTCTATTATTAATAAAAATTTATAAATAATTTATAAATTGTTATTTAACTACTACCTACTAAGATTTTAGTTACTAACTATTTATGTTCTAAATTGGTCTCTATTAGTCTTTTAGAAACTAATTTATAATATAAAATATTAGTAACTAAAATTTTGGTAACTAATTTATATACCAATTTAAAAAACATTTTATAATACTTTATTAATAATAATAAGCACATTATACATCAATAATTTTTTAGTCTCTAAATTATATAATTTAATCAATATAGTAACTAATTATTTTTTATCTCTAAATTTGGTTACTAATGGGTTTTTTTGGGAATTATTGTTCAGATTAATTTTGGATTTTATTTTCTTAAACAAAATCTTGTATTTAAATATTGTCAAAAATGTAATATAATATAATAGAGAGAGTGAAAAGTTATTGAGTATATATTAGTTAAAAGTTTAACTAAAATATTCCTTGTTGCATTTTTTTTGTTTTATACTTAGTTTTTTTATAATACATTGTATAATGATCATATACATGTATTTTTCTTATGGAGTTTATTCATTTATTCATGTTATAATCAACCATAATTGATTGAATTTATTAGTTCATTTATTTTTGGATTTTTTAGGACACTCTTTTTATTTATTTGAGTAAGTTTCTTACAAATAAAAATACAAAATAGGGAAATCTTGCACCTTACGTTTAAGTTTATGACAAAGCAACAATTTAAGATGAGGATAAAAACTTCCATTTTCATAGAAATTACTTGTGAAAAATGTATGTGATCGTGTCGCAATTATTTATAGTTTTTATTTTGTAGAAATGTTATTAATGGGTTAATTGACTTTTAGGAAAATTGAAAAAAAATGATAAAAATTACGTACCCTTATTGGAAAAGAAAAAAACAAAAAAGGTAAAAAAAAGAACCTATCTGGGTATTTTTAACTTAACTTTTTAGGTATGGAATGTTTCTTAAATGGTCTTTAAAACATTGAAGAAATTAATTTTCATAAATATTACCCAAAGTTGGATTAATAACTTCACATAAATTTTCAGTTAAGAAGTTTCACTTTTTGTAAAATAAATTGTGTCTTAACTTCAGTTCTCATGCATTGAATCCAATAAATTTAAATCATTGATCATATGAGCTATCTATTTCTCTAAGCTTTTCTAAAAAAAATTATAATTATTTTTCCTTATTTCATGTAAAATTGATTTAATTGATCAAAATTTTCTGTCTAGCTAGAAGACTTATGGCAAGTTTTTTTTTTATATATAATCATAATATTAATAACAATTATTCAGAAATAATAACTAAACACCTTATTAAACTTTGAGTGCATACAATATATATATATATATATATTTCAACTTGATTGTATTCTATATTTAAAAAATAACCCAGATTCCAGTCTTAAAAAAATATTACAAAAATATAAAAGGTAAAAACAATCAAAATTAGAATCCAAGATCAGAGAATGTACAAAAATCATAATTGTGATTTGGGTTTTTGGTTAAGATTTTGGATTTTGATTTAGAATGTTTTGTGTTTTGGAGTTTTGATTTGAATGAGATTGTGCAATCATGTTTTTTTTTCTCTCTTTGATTTTGTTTGTTTTATTTTAATTTTCATAACATTTCTACTTATTTTATAATGATAGAATTTTGCAGCATTTAATAAATTACTAAAATAACAATTCAATTTAATCAAAGAGACTAAAGTAGAAAATAAATGTTTATGATCATTAGTAGTCAAACTTTGATTAGAACAAAAGCAGAAACAAAATAATAGGAGGGACTTAATTAACCCTATTATAAATTTAGATGAGAAATATTTTCACTTTTTTCATAAAAATAGAAAATAAATTATTTGTTGAGTAAAATAATTAATATGCATGTACTATTTTTATTTATTTTTAATCATTGCTTTTGAAAAAAATTTATGTATCATTTTAAATTTTCAAAATAACATTAATAATTCTTTAATAAACACAAAAGTTATGAAAAAGTAGGTAATGGAATATTATAAACTTTTAAAAAAATGGAGCATATATACTAGTATTTCGTAATCATGAAAAAAGGTTAAACAGTGTATTATTGAAACTAAAACCAATATTTTTATTTTATATATCTATAATCTATCTATACTTTATAACCATAACAGTAATAAAAAAATTTATCTCCTACATATTTCATTTTCCAAAAATACTCTAATAGTATAATTGTTATATTCTTCTTACATTATTATTTATATAATTACTTTCAATACATTATTTTTCTTGAACTTTTAGTTAAACAAATCACTTTCTATTTATATAATTACTTAAATATAACTTCTTTGTAAGAAAAAAACCACTATTTTAATTGATGTAATAAACTTTCATCTAATTTTTTTAGATTTTTTTATTAATAAATATATATTATTTATATATTATTTTTGTTAATATATAAATTTTGGTCTAATTTTTTATTTTTTTCTTTTAATAATATTTTTTTTACTTGAGGTGATTGTTGTTAAAAACTAAAACTAGGGAAATAAAATAAATGAGTAATAAATAATTTTAAATTTATTTATAAAGATTTCTTAAAAATATATTTATTCTTTATTTAATTTAAAATCATATTTATTACTCTAAATAAACTGAATTTTACATATATTTTTCGTCTCTTGGAATGTTTATGTAGAAAATTTAATAAAAAAAACATTACTGGAATTTTTATTTTTTTTAATATTTTAAAAAAACAAACGAAGCAAAGCATGCCAAATATAGTTTACCAATTTCAGATTATCCAAAGACTTAAAAATTTCTATTCTATCAATCGCTTGAAAGAAGAAAGAAATATTTTTGTATACAGAAACAAATATTCAAAAGCATAAATTTATTTTTTATAGGTTTAAATTTTTTTATATTAATTTTATAAATAATATATAATCCTTAAATATCTGTTTATGTCTACAAAAACTGTTTATTTTTTTATTTGGTGTCCTTATATTTTTTATTTTCATTCTTTATAATCTTAAATTTAAAGAAAAAATGATATATAGATGGTAATTGAAATCGTTTAGTAATTTGATTTTTCTTCCATGTATCATAAGAAATTTGATAGATGACAATCTCTTCACACCTCTTATATATTAATTAATATAAATTATAAAAGAAAGTTGAAATAATTTTTATTTTTAAATTTTGACCTGGGATATTTCTAGAAAAGAAGAAGCAGTTAAAGAAATTGTAAAAAAGAAAACTGTAATTTATTTTTATTATTATTAATAATTAATTATTTATCTCTTAAAAACCGTATAGTCTGACCCTGTCTCTGTGTCTCTATGTCTGTGTGACCCATTCAGTCTCTCACTCTTCACTCGCCATTTCCAGTAACAGAGAGCGACCTCTCCTTCAATCCCATTTCAAAACCGCTCCTTCTCCTTCCTGTAAGACTTCTCTCTCCCCCTTTCTCTCTCTTCTTTGCCTTCTCTTTCTCTCTAACATCTCATCAACACAATCCTTCAATCATCACCATCTACTACACTTTCAATCTTTCGGATCTTGTTGCTGTTGTGGGTCTCTTTGTGTGTGGATCCTTGGATCCTGATCCTCTACTCAATCCTCATTCTGGGTTGCTTTTCTTTCTCGGGATTAGATCTCTTTCTTCTGTCAACCACCCACCACGCTTCAACTCACTGCTTGCATCACTAGTGTTCACTGTCTACCTTTTGATGGCGTTTTGAATACCCTTTTACCAGGTGAGACTTTTTCATGCGGAATTTTGACTTTTGGGGACTCAAACAGAATAAAAGTCTTATTTTTGCTTCTGGGGTTCTGTTTTTGACTTCTTGTTTCTTGTGAAATCGGAAGCGAGATTCTTTTGGTTGTTTGTTTGTTGGAAATGTCCTGTATCGAAAAACGGAACTTGGGTTCTCATTGGATTGTGAATTTGATGTGAGATCAGTGTTGAATTGGAAGATTGTGGAGAGGGGGATTGGGAATCTAAGCATTGTTTATCATCATGATGATTTGTATGAATCTCTAGTTGTTGTTGTTTTAGTCTCTAGTTTTATCTTGATGACATAAGTTTTGTATTACAAAGCACTTTAATAATTGTTGTAATTGCTAGGAAAATGCAGCAGAAGATTTGAATATGGGGACTCTTACTCATTGTATTGCCTTCCCCCCCCTTTTCTTTTGTCTTAATTGAAAATAAAAATCTTGCCCCGATTATTCTTCATGCACTAGAAACCTGGAGACTGGATTATAAAGCAGAATCGGTGTACATTATGGTTATTGGTTACTGATTAGTCTGAATGTCTTTGAGAAGGGGCTGTTTGTGTGTTTATCATCTCAGGGAAAATTAATAGTTTTACTGATACTTTGGAATTATGATGATTGCGTTGTGTTGTGTTACTTACTACAATTTGAATGGAAAATAACTTATGACACAAACTGACAGGTCTTCCATTTTGTCATCTCACTCCTAATTTCTTCTTCAAGTGGGTAAGTTGCCATCACAACCAAAGTCTGCCCGATGAACTGTGTTTTAAAATGTTGTAATCTCTATTTTGTTTTTTGTTGGACGGCGGAAAGGAAAGAGAAATGTTTGAAAATTTGCTGATTATATATTATTGAAAGCTGGCCCTGCTATAAGGGTAGTCTTGCAGCATGATAAATTTTTATATAAACACTAGATTAATGGCTAAAACTGTTCATGTTAGTGTTCATGATGTATTTGTTTCTTGTGTACAAACATATCCAAGCCTCAATTATTTGTTTCTATGTAACTTGTAGGCTACTGTGAGTGATGGATCCAATTAACCTTTTACCTGCTGATGGGGTTGAAGTGGTCCACCAAAATGGGGTCCATGATGAACCTTCAAATTCTGGGGAGGATGGTGGTGCTTCATATGATTTAGACCCCAGTGTCACTGAAACTGCAGAAACTGTAGCTTCAAATGGAAATTTTGATAATGTCCATCAGTCAGATAGTGCTGCAATTGATAACTTATTTGTGGCACAAATCAAAGAATCAAATGACATTATTGATGGCAATAGCATGATCATTACTAAGGTTAGGGGATTTTGTGGCCCTTGTGTTGCTTTCATTAAGTTGTTTATGTTATCTGAATCTCATATATTCACTCAATTATAGGAAGAGGATATGAAAATATCAGATCAAACAAAACAGTCAAGGGCACCGAAGGGTTTTGTCAAGAATAAGAATGCAAAGGCTCCAAGTTCCAGTGGTGTTCATGCAGGTTTGGTGAATAAGAGCAAAATTAGAAAAGATAAAGAAACACCCTCATCTGTTTCAAATGGTACTTTAGCTTTAGACTCCCGCCCAAAACAGTCTATTAAAAGCAGCAGATCATTCAATGATCGGCAGACTGAATTCTCCAATCCCAAGGTAAACTCTCTTTTCTTTGTATGCCAAAGTAAACTCTATTATTACCTTTGCCTGCTTTCCCTTTTTTTATTTAGTAAATTGGATGAATATAATATGCTTCTTTTAATCTTATCTGTTTTTGGCAATAAAGTTTATAGTTTAGGCATTACCTGATTCACTTTGTTTTTCTCAGCACCCTTTGAAGTCTGATGAAGCATCTTCTGAAGTATCAATGTATGTAATGCTTGCACTTCTTGTCAGTGTTTCATCTCTAGAAAGATAGATTATTGTTATTATTTAACTGGAGGACTTGATGTTTTGTATACAGGGAGAAGACAAAAACAAAATCATTGAGAAAAGGACCTGTTAAAGATCAAGAAATAGATTCTTCCTTGTATCCTTTTTTGGGATTGTGTATTTCTCCTAGTGAGTGAAAACCTGGAACTACTGGGTCTCTATTACTTAAATTTATTATTTAGTATGGTGCTGTGTATATTGTGATTTAACCTTAATCCACTTAGAAGCACCAACAATGAAGATGCCAAACCTCAAAGGGTGGGGACACTTCCAAATTATGGATTCAGTTTTAAGTGTGGCGAACGAGCCGAGAGAAGAAAAGAGGTGAGTAACTTGTACATTGTTGACGTTCAGGTTTCTTTTGAATAAGCTTGCAGTTTTAAAATTCAATTGATATTTTGGTGAGCAGTTCTATGATAAGCTTGAGGAAAGGATTCAGGCAAAGGAAGAGGAGAAGAATAACATGCAAGCAAAAACCAAGGTGAGACTACTTGATATATGGGCTAAAATGTTGATTGAAAATTTATCTCTTAATAATGTTAATCTTTTAATCCCTTTTATAGGAGACCCAAGATGCCGAGATTAAGAAGCTTAGGAAGAGTCTAAATTTTAAAGCAACTCCAATGCCAAGCTTTTATCAGGAGCCTGCTCCTCCTAAGGTTGAGCTAAAGAAGGTCCTTTCTCTCTCTTTCTCTGTGGTTGTGTTTGCTCACGTGCACACACAACATGTGTGTCTCCTTGTACTTGCTTGCATGTGTACCTTCAGCCTGCACTGATTATTTTCAGATTATGTCTTTTTTTTTTGCTTTGAAGCCATGTGTGTCTGTGTTTTATGTGCATGTGCCGCCATGGAAATAGACAAAAACACAGACGAAAGCATACATACTACTTGGAGTTTGATAGACACAACAGCATACAATATTCTTCTAAAAATAATTAGTAAAGAGCGTTGTTTGCAGATGAAAGCTTTATTCTCACTGTTCCCATTTCTCTGTTTTATTTTGTTATGCTATGTTTCTTGCTTGTTCTTTAATATCCTGTGATTATGAAATGTTTGATCTTCAATCATGATGTAGATTCACTCATTAATTATTGTATTGGGTATAAAATAAAATAATACTTTCATTTTGAAAGGGAGATTTGGTAATTTTTTTTTTTGTAAGATTGTTCGACCATTATTTGTGGGGAGATCACACAGTAAATCATACCTACATCATTTTTTTTATCACACAATAGATACTACATGCATCCAATCATAGTATAATTTGGTTTCCTGAATGACTTCCTGTCTTGTATACCCATTGGTAAACAAGTTGCTTGAGTGTTTCTAGAACTGGTTAATGTTTGCTTGGAGAGTTTTTTATGAATTGTTTGTATTCCTTGCTTTGCTGACAAAACATATCATTGTGAGCACCGGTAGTTTTAATTGTTTTTTGAATGTGTTATATTGTTCTGATAAGGCTAAATTACTCTGAATGTCCTTGTCACTTCACTGAGTTTTCAGGATAGGTCCCTCCAATCTAAAAGTTCTTAACAGGATCTGTATGCTTCTAAAAACTTTTGAATGAGTTATTATAATTTTTACTATTTTTTCTGTTAGTTCCTTACTAGTTACAAAAATTAATAATCAAATCCCTATAATTTGTAATACCAGTATAGAATGACTTGCAGACAATTGCGAGTATCCATTAATAGAGTTGATCATAAGTCATCCAGTAAAGACCTATGTAAAAATTTTCACAATTGTAGGATACTATCATCAGCATATGTTTGGATTTAGGTTGGATCATCCAAAGTCTTGTTTGATATCACACTCAGGAATTGATTCTTAGTCCAAAAGTAAATTTTCACCGGATAAGAAAAATTATACTAGGTTTTACTTACTGGTGTTTAGAGTAAAAACATCTAAAAGCATAAATCATTTCACTTTAAAATCAATTTCATTCAAATTTAATTTTATTAACACTCATCCAACAACACGTGTACACTTTTTTTAGATTACAGCGACATTTTTGAAAATTTAGTATAACTAAAAGGTCATTTTTTGAGAATGCAAGTTTTTGGTCATGTCATTTAGAAAATTAAGCATCTTTTGCTTATGGGTGTTACTAATGTAGATACCAACTACAAGGCCAAAATCTCCCAAGTTTGGTCGTAAGAAGACTTCAGCTAATTCAGAGTCAGATGGAAACAATAGCAGTGGTTCAAGATTAGCTCGTTTAAGTCTGGATGAGAAAGTGTCAGAGAGTAACCCCAGTAAGGGACCTAATCCTGTCCTTCAAAAGAAGCCGCATCGAAGATCCCTTCCTTCTCGTCTGGCCTCCGAAAGGAACAGTGTATCAAAATCAACAACTGCACATACTTCATCCAAGGCTATCAAAGATGAAAAGTCTTCCTTATCTCATGCTGCTAAAAAGGATACTATCATATCCAATGCCACAGGAGAAGTGAAAACCGACACGGTTGCAGCAAATGAGGAGAAAAGTATCTTGTCCAGTCAAACAATTGAGGTTGTGCCTCTGAATGTGGCTCCTTCAGATAATAAGTCGAGTGAAGACTCTCATGTGAATGTTGATATAGCAGTTGAAGAGAAACCTCTGCCTCCCTTGGCACAAGAACCTGTTGCCGCACAGCAATGAACAAAAGAGCAGGTTACTTTTCAAGAATGATTCATTATCTCATGAGATGTTATAGAAGCATATGATTCAAATTATTTGACAATGAAGGCTTGCAGATTTGCATTATGGTTTGTGTTGTCAGTTGTCATCATGATGTCCAAGCAGCATTGTTTCTTTCTGTGTTTACTGACTCCCAAGCTTGGCAGTTTGGTTCTCATTCTTCTCTTTCGCGCTTGCAGCAATGCATGTAATATTTGCCAGGTTATTCTAGTTGATGTTTTGGTATATGCAGCTCTTGTCTGTTTAATGGAAATTTATTTGGAGGAAAATTTTGAGAAAGTTTGCTATCTGGTGATGGTTCAAGTTGTTCAGGCCTTTGTTTTGTTAAACAATTTGACATTGTCTCATGTACAAGCTTTTGTGTTGTGGCCCTTCTAGCTGAATCATACAGATCAAATTCTTCTGTCACTATAACAATCCACTTCTTGCTCCCATTGTGTAGTACATTTTGACTATAGTTTTTGCTTTTAACCCTTCATTCTTTATACTCATGAACATGCAGCATGCAGTAAGGTCAAAATTGCCATAATCTTCTGTCTCCCTCCATTTTCCTCAAAATGCACTTTCAATCTCTTACTAATTTCACTTGGAATTTGATACTTTATCTCTACTATCGTGCAACTGTTGGATATTTCTCATCATTTTTTCATCAGTAAAATTTAACTACATCAGAATTTACAACAATTTACCAATCAATTGAGCCACACTTCGTTGTTGTAGCAAAAGTTTTCTTATTTCAATCACTTGTTTTAAGTGAATATTTTGTTCCCCAACATCAACTAAAGAATGTTTTAACTAATGATGTAGGCATGCCATTGTTGTTACATGACACCTACCTTTGAATAAATTCAATAACTTATTCAATGCTGTATTTATGTGACTTGCAAGTTTTGCTTCTTCCCCACTATTTTTATGTTGTAATCTCTCCTTAACTTTTTTGGTCCTCAACATCATCTTAATATCATATGCTTTTAGTTCTAAACTCTTTTTTAATGGACTTTTTTTTTATTTAACTTACCCACTTTTTTTATGGTATGTTTGACTGCATTAAAATTTTACATATTGGAAATGACCCAATTTTATGATCCTTTTTTATTTAATATAAATGTTACTCATTTTTTAATTTTTAATAAAATTTTAACTTACAATAAAGAGTATTTTAAAAATATCTTCATAAATAATGTTTCTAGAACTTCTCATTACACAAGTCTAAATTTCCATGAAAGGTTTGAAATTATTGATGGATTTCTTATTTAAATGTTTTTTCTTTTTTTGTAAGAAATACTTTATTATAACCTTTTTTACATTCTAAAAAACTAAGATAAAGCAAGTACATATTTGAAAACACGTTTTCAGATGATAAAATCACATCGATGCAATTCCAAACATATATAATTTAATATTTAAACAACATAATTATCTTACTATTTTACACTTAAGCATCTTATACTTACACAAAAAGAAATATTTCAAGTAATAGTAGATCTAGGCCCAAAGTTTCTTTCTCACAATGGAGTTCAACATATTTTGGCTGTTACTTCCTCCACCTCTATAAATCTCATAGGTTATTTGAAAATATGTTTTTGTCCTTCACTAAATAAATAAATTCTAAATCCCATACATTTCACTTTCTTTCTCTTTTTCACCCTTGCGATACTCCATGTCAATTCGAAAGGTGTTTCTAGATATGAAAATACATTTTAAATTGTTCAATCCAAAAGTCAAACGCTAGACTCTAATTTGAAAGATATTTCTAAATTCGGAAACATCTTTCAATTTAGGCTCTCAAAACTATAACATTGTACTCCGGATTGTAAAATTTAGAATATTTATCTAAATCCAAAAATATATTCCGATCTACACAATCCATAATGATTTGAAATGTTTATTTTCAAATTGGAGAAAGACTTATTCCCAGATCAAGAAAAACATTATAGATTCTAAATTCCATAATACAACATTGCATTACAGATTGGTTGGTCTACGAAGTTTATCTAGATTTAAGAACAAGTTTTGAATGAAAGGTATTTACACCTTTCAAATTGTATAATCTAGTGGCAAATTATACAATCCAAAATATAATCAAAATCACACCAAAAACAAAACAAAAATCCAATATAAACACACTCCTCCAACTACATGTACCACAAATAACTGCAAACTATCTTGCAACTCAAGAGAGAAACCCAAAACTTTATATAATTTAACTTTTCTAAAGAAGGATATTTCTGAAATTTAAAAAGTTATGGGGTGCCAAAAAAAACATAGGTAGGTGCAGAATAAACAACCACATATTTTTATCTAATTGGAATGATAAAAGGATCATCGATAAGGAATCACTGGGAAAAATATTTTACCAGCATGACTTAGGTTTTATGTAAGGTTCTCTGTGATTATCATAAAATAACAATTGACTTAAATTTAGATAAACTTTTACATGTTTAATTTTATTGTAAAAATTGATTAAAATCTATAATTGATCATGTGAGTTTAAAAAAAAATTAAGTAGCTTTTGTTTCGGATAATAAATTATATTAGATTTTACTAAATTTATTTTATGATTAAAAAAACATATAAACATAAACCATATTACTTCAAAATCATTTTAACTAAAATCAATTTTGTAAATTAATTTTTAAATTAATTTTTCGATACTCATCCTAACTCACATTAAAATGTTTATATTAAGTCATTTAGAAGAGAAATGAAAGTGAAAGGGAAGAAATAATTAAACTTTCCCTTCTTTGGTTGGAAAAGAAACAAAAAGAAGTTAAAATTTTCCCTTAACACCATTTTGTAAATCTCTTCATGTTCGTCGCAATTTGGAGAGGGTTTATTGTCGCATCTCTATTTTCCATTGTAAATTTTAAAAATAAAATATTTTTTTAAATAATAAATAAAATTTGTGTTAAGAAAAAATAATAAATTTATTTTTTTGGTTTTGTATACAAATATTTTTATGTAATTTATTTAATTTTCTACTCTCATTTCATTCATCCAAACCAATAAAATAAAATTTCTACTTTTTTTTATTCCCATTCCTATTTATCCCTAAAAAATATTTCTATTCCATTTTTTTATCTATATTTCAATTATTCTAATTTGTTTTTCTATTTATTTCCTCTCTATTAATCGAAGCAAGGTTTTTTTATCAAGCAAAATGAACTTTTAACAGCAAAATTTGAGTTACTTACAGATACAGGATAAATTGTTTAAAAACACAACTTTTTTTTTCCAAAACAAAACTAGAGAAGTCATGGTTTCAATCCTTACTTCAACATCTTTTCTTTTTTTGCCTGTATAAGCAGAAGGGCAATTGGATCCGTATAGGTAGAGTACTTATATTATAACTAAGATATTATAACTAAGTGTATAATTGTTTACGTGTTTGTAATCTTTTAATTATTTTTTTTAAGTTTTTTTTTAAGCATTTGGGGGGCTAATGTCTGTAGATGTGATACCTCCTGGTTAGAGATGGAGAATCGTTGTTATCGGATCTGGTAATAAACGTATGCGGATGAGAGGGGTTGTCATGAGTGATCATAGTTATCAAAGGTGTAGGTCCCCTACCTCTTCTAGGAACCAAAGTGAGGAAGAGTATGAATTTCGACTGATCGAGAGATGACCTGCAAAAGGTAAGTGCTTTGTAAAAAGTTTATTTTGGAAAAAAATGATCAAAACGTACCTTACTTCTTCATGAAGGGTCTTATTTATAGATTTGGTCATGAATCCTGGCTATCATGGATCGTTAATACGTTGAGGTACCTTATTAATAGGAATGTGTTTCATTAAGTTATTCAGTTGTTAACTAATTCATCAGAAATATTTTTCACATATTTTGGGTATCATGACTCATGAAATACCTTTATCACTTACTTATTACATGTTTTATAATTTTTTCACCAAGATCAATCCTAGTTCATCCAGTCCTACCAGTACACTTTTTATGTAAAAATATAAAAGTAGTGAAAACCGACTTTATATAAAGTTGTATTTTAAAATATGAATGATCTAATGTTCGTAAATGGTTTTAATTTTATCGTTTTCATAATTTTATTTTATTAAAACTGACCCTAATTACTAAAATAGCTTCCAAATAAAATATTGAAACCATTCTTGAAGTTAGGAGCGTTAATTAGGTCATTAGGACAAATTTTGAATTTATTAACTATCAATCTATTTTTTTATAAAAATATATTAACAATTTAATTATTTAAAAATAAAAGCCTAATATATTATAATTTTAAATTCATTCATGACTTTATTAAATAAAAATCCACATAACATATTTATTAATTTTTGTGTGTTGGATTTAAGACGGTAGGAGAAAGTCCCACTTCTTTCTTTTCGTTTTATTCTTTTCTTTCTTTTTCTCTTTTTACATGTTCTTAACCTCCTCTTCCCTTCTTCTCTATCAATTTATCATCACTTTTATAAATAGATCATTATGTACAGAAGCTATGTAATTGAAATTTTTTCAATTATTTCTTTTTTGGAAGTATGTAAGTTCGTTTAATTCTCAATTAAAAAAATTATTATTATTTTAACTAGATAACTCCTCCATAAGTTTATACATAAAAAAAACTCTATGCATGGTATGTATATTCTGTTTCTGTTTGCCTTATAATTGATAACAAACACAATGTATTCATTTTAAGTATTAATATACAAACTTAGTCTTTCTTCTCTCTTTCTTACATTATCAAATCTCCTAAATAAACATCTAAACATAAAACAAAATCATGCCATAACAATCTATCAATTCCATTTATATTATCAATTAAATTAAACAAATGTATACAAAACATAATAAATAGAAAAAATAAAAATTAATGTAAGAACAAATTGCTAAAAAATAAAGTTATATTTACAAGTACCACCTCATTTGAAAGAAAATTAAATAAACGAAAATCGTGTTACTAAACATACATTAACGATGGTATAGTTTTTAAAAGAGGGGCGCAAAGAGAAAAAGTAGCGGTTATACATTAGAGACGATCTCCAATGTAGGACACAAATTTACAAGATAGTGTTGGTTAAGTCTATATAAAGAAAATTAGATTATTTAACTATAACATGCTCTAATACCATAAGAAGACGTAGACTATAAGCCTAACTCAACCTCATAAAATCAATTTATAAGGTGAGGTTTGCATCCATTTATATATTATGAAATGTCTCAATCTCTAGTCGATGTGGGATCTCCAACAATAATTAAACTTAACGTCGTTGTTGGAGACACTACGTGAGAAAACAAATGTGAGTAAATTGTCGCCATTGAAGACATTACTTGGAAAAGAAATATTAGTGTCGCCTAAACATATGCTAAATGTAATAAAATATTAACTTGCATTTACTTTGTGTCCTCATTCTGGATGCAGTTTCATTTTGTAACTTATTTTTTGATTGTATTTACTTTATGTCCTCATTCTATACGCTAACTTATATTATTATTTTAATAATTTTTAACTGTATCCGTGTTCCCATTCTAGACTAATATTATTCTCTAACTTAATTTTTTTCATTGCATCTACTTTGTGTCCACGTTATAGACACTAACTTGTTATTATTATTTTAATAATTTTTAATTTGAGTTAAATATTTTCATTATGAACACAATATTTGACATTTATTTTTGTGTTCAACTTGAGTAAACTTCACCCTTACTCTTGTTGAACACTAAAATGAAATTGTCTTGTAACGATAACACAATTTTTCTCTAATTTAAAAAAATTAAGTTACAAAATGAAACACAATTTTTTTCAATTTTTTTTAATGTGAAATTGTGGTTATAAACATGAGTTATTGATAAGACTAAATTTCTTAAAATTTATTCATTAAAAAAAAATTAGACGAATGTGTTAAATTTTGCAGCAGGAAAGTTATCCATATCGTTTTCAGAGTGTCCTTTGTTGAATAAAAGAGTTTTGAAAAACTACAAATTCATTGTCAGACTCAAATGCAATGCATTTCTCTAACTTTCCATTCATTCTCTACTGTTTCTCTGCCAAACACTTCCATTTTTCTACTCTTACTTATATCCCTAATTTTTATTTTATTTAACCATAAACATATATTTATTATATCACTTTTTACCACTTCAAATCCCTTTCATCAGATCAATTACTCTATCTTAAATATTATTCATTTTGGAATTCAAAATTTTCTCACCATTTTATCCTTAAAAAACTTTTAAACTTGAAAGTCACACTAACTCTTTCAATCTCTCAAATCCTAAACAATATCAACCAATTTCCTTTTTTTGCAATAATGTTATTTTTTAAAATTTTAAAGAAAAATAAATAGATTTATAGATAAATCATTTATTTTTTCAAAATGACTTGAAGCGTCATATTAAAAAAGATTATTTTTATAAAAAAAAAACTCTATTTATAAAGTCAAACAAATGCACAGCACTATTTAGAATTAACATATTTTAAAATCTCTCTTTCTTTTTTTACCTTTTTTTTCTTAAATTGTTTTGTCAATGTGATGCAACACTTTAAACAAGTATCAAACAATATCTTTTTTCTTTTATTTGTAACCAGAAACGAGCATCAATGAGGAAGCATCATTTGACATAAGGATTACAAGTTTGAGAGAAATATTCTGTCTATATTTATTCTCTGTAAACAGAAAGAAAAAGGGCCAAAAAATCAATAAACTATTAGTGTTGATGCACAAAAAGTCCTAACCCTAATAATAGAGGATAAAAAGAATGGGATACCCTTAACCACTTAGGATTTGCCACTAAAAAGGATCATCAATAACATATTTGAATAAAATCACAAATGGTTCTATAATGAGTTAAACAGGATCCAGATATTTTGTCCATCATGAATAAGAGCAACAAAAAAACATTAACAGTAACAGTGCTTTATTAAGTGAGCATTAAAATAAAAATAAAAAATAGGAAGAAGAAGAAGAAGAAGAATGTAAACGAAAAGCATGGAATTGGTCTGAAATGAAAGAAGTGGGTGAGAAGTGGGGTTTTTGGAGGGTCTAAGTTGCTGTTTGTGTCTTGTTGTTGCAGTGGTGAGTGGCAGAAACGCAAAGGGAAGCTTCGGAAATTGAGGTGCATGAATCATTCATTCATTGCTTTACACAAACAATGCATGTGAATCTGCATGTGCCACTTTCAACTCTGTCACACTGTTTCATCATCTTTCTCTCCTTTCAATTTCAACCACATTTCTCACACGCCAAACTTTTTATTTATATTATTACTTAATGCTTCCAAATCAATAACATTTTCAAGTGGCAAACTTGTGGAAACTCACCTTCCACGACTCATACTTCACTTTTCTCATACTTCTCTTTTCTTTCTCACCTTCTTTATTTTTATAAGTTTTTAACCACCTTAAATGAACATCTTAAATTTTTATAATTTAATTGAATAAAAATAAATATACGAAAAATTAAGGATTTGACTGAAATTGTGAACTTTTGAAAGAAAGAGCAGCTTCATGTTTCTGAAATTTGAATGAGATTAGCTTTGAGTGTTTTTGAAATTTGAAAAATTAACAGATTGATGTGAAAATACAATATCTAATTACACAATAAAAATATAAAACTGAAGCATATTTTTATATTAAGTAGCATTTCAAAATATCTATATCATTATATAAAATATATATTTTTTAGTATTATTCTTTTTCCATTTTACTGTTTCAATCAAAGAAAATATCTCTTCCTTTGATCTTTTATATTATCTACATATAAACTTAATAATGTCTTTTTCTCCATACTTTAATTAAATTTATACTTTATTTCTCCTTTAATTTCTTTTCCATTCTCCCCCTCACTATTTGTTATTTAGTTATTTCACTTCCTTGTTTGCTATGAACTCATCCTAACACTGTACACGACTCTATCCTCTCACAATATACAAAAGAAGGAATCTCATCCACCAGGTAGCTGAATCTGTCAGTGTTATTATTACCAAGAGTCTGTGGCATTTATCTTTCACAGCCTTATTATGCAGAAATGTCGTTCACATTTCTGTATGTATCCTTTTCTTCTGTATATATCAAAACTTGCTTCTCCACATGGATAAAGATGAGTTAATAATGAACATGGGATAATAGTTGAGTTAAAACTAGAAAAAGGATATAATCAAAGGGATGAGAGATATCAACACATCTGATTTTGCCTCATGAAATGAGACTGATTTTTATTTTATTACATTTCATCATAACATACAGCAAAAAGGGAAGACATGAACACCATTGGCTAATGTAGTAGCTGCAGTGCCTGGTTCAAAAAAAATGAAGCCTTAAAAAACTAGGACTTGGTGAAAAAAACAACCCTTCCCAAAGGGAAAAGGGTTGTGGTTATGGCAGACCTGTACAACTTGCTGCCAAAGCCAAGCCCTTAAAAAAAGACTTCATGAAAACAAACCTGACAACTGCAACCACATAGCCTAGGAAGTTCTAACCTGCCCTTCGAATAAAACTGATACCCAAACATCATGTGAAGAACATAGTTCAAACACATGACACATTTGGTAAACAAGGACTGGGAGAGTGGTACAGGTAGCCGTAAAAACTTATAAAACTAGGACACACATGGTGGCAAAACCGATGCAAAGCTGAGGTTGAAACATCAGGTGCCAACAGCAGTAACAAAGATTGCTAACTCCAGAGCCCGGTAGCTATGTTCTCAGAGACATGCAGCCATTTAAAAGGTGGCATTTGATGCCAAAAAAACAGGTGCCATTGTGGGAACCTGCAAAAATGGGGGTTAAATGACTGCACACTCCGGAAAAAGGGAACCGAGCAGCTGGATGATGACAATGACGAAGACCTGTTAATGGAACCTAAAAAAGACTACTGTGCAACACTAAGCATAAGAAGCTTCCTGTAAGATGTGATCCTGGCCTAAATTGCAGTGTGAGATTAATTGTTTCAGCTTATGAGAGGATGTCACACCTCCAGAGAAGCTCTACAAGCATGTCAACCGTGCTGCTGTTAATTGCATTGCAGTGCTGGATGTTCAGTCCCAAAAGGGTCCTGCCCACCTTTCTCAGGGCGGGCAAGCTCCTGTCAGAGACCAAAGCGCAACCTGACAAAGAGAGAATTTGCAGATTAATCTGTTGGGCATGTGCCAGGGCTGCTATCCCAGCATCAGTGATTGAGCACTTGGAGACATCAAGATCGCATAGCAATGCACAGTTTTCAGCAATTGCCATCAAGCTAGCATCACTGATGTTTTTACAACCATCAAGGTTTAGGTTCTCAAGAGTCCAACCATGAAGATTGGCCAAGGATGAAACTACTTTGTCTGTGACATTTGTGCAACCACTGAGATTCACTTTTACCAAACCAGCCTCAGAACTCTCGAGCACTGGAAGAAGCCCAGCATCAGTCACTCCATCGAGTCCACTCAGTTCAACATGCTGAAGCTTAGGGCACAGCTTTCCCAGTACAGAGAGGGAGGCGTTGCCAAATCCAGGGCAGTTGGAGATAGTCAATGACCTAAGTGATTCACAAGGAGATACAGTCGGCAACACCAAACTCAGGTCTTTGATTCCGTAGCATCTCACCACAGAGATGGCCTTCAATTTCCCACCACAGTTAAAAAGGACACCAAACAACCCAAATTGGGTGATTCTGTGGCACTCTTCCAATCGAAGGGTCTGGAGTGAAGAAGCAGCCTTAGCAAACGATATCAACCCATTGTCTGACAGAAAGGCACACTTGTGAAGGTGTGCAATTTTCAGATTTGGGCAACCCTTTCCTACAGCTTCAAGTCCAATATCTGTTACTCCCCTGCATGATGCAACTGTGAGTGACTTCAGCTTCTGCAACCCACTACCATTTCCCATTACCCAGAACCCCTTCTCGCTGACATTTGGGAGGCAATTAAGGACAAGATCAGTAACAGACTTGCCATAATGTCCAATAACGGCTAGAGAGAGATCTGACACAGACAGTGCCTGGAGCTTCACCTTTGTCAGAACCAAAGAAGTTGAGAACAATCCAGCAATTCCCTGATCGCTAACACCTGTGCAGTCCTTGATGGTTATGGACCTTAGATCGGGGCAGAATTTCCCAATAGCTCGTAGACCTTCATTACCAACATTAGGGCATGATTCCAATGACAGCTCAGTCAGATTCTGGCAGTTCTTTGCAATTGCAACCAAAGCCTTATCAGTAATTGCAGGGCACTTGCAAAGGTCGAGCTTCTCCAGCTGGTGACAACCATTAGCGATCTCCATTAGGCCCTCATCACCAACAGTAGAAACGTTCCATAGAGAAAGAGACTTCAAAGATGGGCATCCATGAGAAACTGCCTTGAGACCAACACTAGTCACTCCGCGACACATGTTGGTTCCACGGATGGAAAGCTTCCCCAACCCTCCGCGAGATGCAGTCCCAACAGCTATGGCAGCCAGTCTAACATCTGTGGCCTTCTTTCCTTCCAAGCTCCGAGAGAGGTATCCCTCACCTCCAAATTCTACATCATCACCATCCTTTTTAATGTTTTCTGCGCTGGAATTCTTGATGACACAGATTTCATCTTTGCAAATACTGCTTAGAAGCATAAGCCAGCGCTTGGAAACGCAAGCACATGCACTCCTGTCCTCGCCAGCGGGCAACCTTCTAAAGATCTCAAAGAGACACTCATCTGGCAAGGATTCAATTGAGGTTTTCTGCTTTTGCTCAAACCATTCTCCATCGAACACGAATGGAGCGTTGACGCGCGATCTCTTCCTAGGAGGAAAGTATACATCAACTTGAGGGCCAAGGGGCAGGAAGAAACTTGCTTCCTTGGGGTTGGCGTATAGTGATCCCCCAGGGCAAAAGTCATCACCTCCTGAGAACCCAAACGTATGCACAAACTCAGTTAGCACAAATTCACCATATAAAAATGGTTAAACATGCTGATTCAACCACTCTAACAACATAATTCCCGTTTATCCTTTAAACCAACATCAGGTTCAGATCAACTTTAAACATAAAAACAAACTACAACAAAAAAGAACCATCCGTTGAAAACATACTACAAAACAAGATCCAAAAGTTCCTTCAAACAGCTTCCTACCTGAATTAATTACCTCAACCTCTAATCAACAATTAAGCCATGAATATGTTTATATCTCCTATCAGATTCTCTAAGTAATCAAAACGATTTTTTGCATACAAAATTCATCTACCAGCGAAAAGAATAAACCATTCTAAAATCCATATGCACCACTCAGCATATGCCAGCCAAAATTTTTATCATGCAATTCGAAATTCCACTCTATTTACCCAACGCAGCCACCTAATCACCCATGACCCATAACGAATTAACAAAAACTAAGACCAACCCATTAAATTCCATCCCCAAAAGATTAAAAACCAGCCTTGATCATCACAAAACAGAAACGTGAAACGCACCTAAAAATCACAGCCTAAAAAACTAATCTCCAAAAAAGTTGGGCCAAAAAAAAACCCATAACACAAAGCGGGCAAAAACAGCAGGAGTCGGCGAACTCACCGGAAAAGCCAAGAACTTTAGACATGGGCACGGGTGAATAAAAGCCGGGCGGAGAAGCCCACAGCGTTCCTCACAAAAGAACCCTCGAACGAGAGCAAAAAGGAAAAGAGCAAGAAGAAGAACTGCGACGGCGGTGTGTGATTGAAGGGGGCAAGAACGCATGAGAGAGCGAGTAGTGGAAGAAGGTGAAGATCGCGGGAACCCTATGAGATAGGGCAAAAAAAAAGAGAAAGAAGAGATGAGAGAAAAAAAGGGGTTTGAAGAAAAAATGAAGGGTAAGTGTTTGGGAAAAGGGAGGCTTTTATTGGAAAGGGAAAGAGATTCCCGTACACTGAACGGTTTCCTACATGCAATGTATCTGAGCAAAGTGGGGTTTTTTTGTAATATTCTTTTTCCCCCACCACCAAAAACCAGAAACCACAAACCACTGTGGCTCATGGGTTTTGCTTTTTTCCCTTTTCTTTATTTCATTTTCTGAAAATGGTGACCTGATTTTCTGATCAATCTGTTCATTTAATGTGAAAAGATGGCTTCTTGTTTTTGGTTTTATTGGGAATTATAGTAATTGGGAAGATACTGTCACTGCTTTCAACTTTCCTCAAAACACAAAAACTTGTGTCTGTAATTTAGCATAAGGTTAAGGTTTTGGTTGATTAAAAGAAGGACCTCATCCTCATTACATCAAAATAATTGCTTATTGTAGAAGGTTTAGAAGACAAATAATTCTAAAATAGTTCTTTACTTTTCAATTAAATTATTTAATTCTTTTTTTTTTCTTTTGCCTTTCTTTACTTTACTTTTGTCTTTTCTACCCACCAAGACATCAACTCTGTGAGTAAAGTTTACAAGCAGTTATTTGGGTGTTCCTTTTTTTTTTCTTTTGTAATTTAGTAATTTGTGGATTTTTTTATAATACAATATCTAATTGTGGAAATAAAAATCTAGTTTTAATTAGTGAACAACATAGATGATCTTCAAAAAAAGTTGTAAAATATTTTCATAAGAATATAGAAATAAAATTTATTGGGGCTCTGTTCAATTGTAAAATAACCATTTTTATTCTTAACTAATAATTAAATTATTACCTTTTTAACATTTACTTTGTTTTGTCAATATTCATGCATGGAATAATTAAAAGATTTTTATTTTTATTATATATATTTTTAAATAGAAAATGTTGCATTTCTACGACAACTAATAAATTAATATATATATATATATATATATATTAAATAGAAATGTTCTTGAAATAGGGATTGATAAGCTTAAGCTTGTAGACACCTATATTTAATTAAGTAGGATTAATAATTAGATTTATTCAATGTGATGGGTCAAACTCGTGGTGTATGGATGATTATATGTATATTGGATTGAATATATAAGTTGAATATGATTTTAGAATAGGATGAATCATATATGATATTAATAAAGTTATTTCATAAAGTTATTTGTGAGTTTATTTTTAGTGGTGATTTAAGTTATGTTTGAATATGAGATAGAGAACTTTATTGATATTTTCTTTAAAATAAAAAAAATAGTGTTTTTTTTACTTAATATTGTTCAATTGATCTTCAAGTGTTGTATCACAATAACCTTATATCACAATAAGTTTTCAAATTTTTAAAAAATATTTATTACTATAATAATATTATTTATTTATTTACATAAATAAATAATTATCTAACGGCTTGGATTGGTCCAAAAAGTTGAAATTATCATAAATAATTGTATATAAAAGATAAGAAAATTTAATGTACAAAAATTATATTCTATGTTATTTTTTAAATCTTTATACTTCTAATATTCTACTAATCATTCATTTTGATCATTTCACTTTTTATTATTGTAACCATTTATTTAACTTTCCCCCTATAAATATCAATTTAACTTTTTTTAACTAATAAAATCAATTAATAAATATTTTTATAAGCATTAATTAATGTTGGCCCATGTTCTGACTCTTGGGAGAAGACTTTGAACTCACCAAAACTTTATTAGTAATATTTTTATCTTTCTTAAATTTTTCTAAACAATATCAAAACATGTATATTATCAATTTTAAGGAATAACTAATTTCAGGTATTTTACTTTTGTGACATGGGTAGTTAAATAAGTTATTTAAGACTGTTATTTTTTATAACTTTTGTTTGAATAAGTTAAGAAAATATGAATTAATGGATGAACTCAAGAAAATATATATATATATATATAACAAGAAAAACATGAAATAAAAATTAATTTTAAATAAAAATAATGAGTTGTTATAGTAAATAAATTAAAAATCATTTTAGAAACTAAAAAATGTTCTAAATTAGTTTTTATTATTGTTAAATAGTTTTTAAATTGGTATTTAATTAGTTACCCAACTTTTAACTATTAATTATTTAATTTCTAAATTTGGTAGAAAAAACTTGGTTGTTAATTAGATACCAATTTAAAAATCATTTAACAATAATAAAAACTAATTTAGAAACTAATTACTTTTTGTCTCTAAAAATCATTCAAAAAGTAACATTGATTTTTTTTTATAATTTTATTTGGGTCTTATTACAAATTCAATTTTATCTTAACACACACATTTTGAATAGAATAAAGGGCATTGATTTTATAAACTTAATTTGAAAAAAAAAATCATTCAAACTTAGATTTATAAATCTTAATTCACATATTGTTCTCTTAATTATGTTGTTTGTTATAACATTTATGAAAAGTTTGAGTTCTGCTTAAGAATTGTAATTTAGTTAAATTATTTTTTCTAAAACCAATAATTGTAAAAAAAATTGGTATGTTCATCCTCTATTTTTATTTTGTCGTAAACAACCACCCTCTAATATTTATCGTGTAATATAAAACACACTGAACATGATAAAGTAATTTGAATAGTCTCTAATTTGAAGTATTATTAAATACTATGTCAAATTTATAGTTATTTTGAAAGATAAAAAAATTATGATAAATAAGTCAAATTTATCCTTTTTCTTTTTCACTTTTTCTTCTCTCTTATAAAAATATATGTATATAGTATTCAAACTAACTTCAAACGGTTAAATTTATTGCAAGAGCTAAAAAAATATATGCATTTTATAAAAGCTACTTGTAAGAAGTCAAAATAATTGAATCCAGTTTCACATCATGGAAAAAAATTATATTTAAATTTATTGGTTCCATATTAATTAACTAACTTGTTTCTAAAAAAATAAAATAAGATTTAAGGAGTATTATTTAAAGAATTAATTTATCTAAGGCGTAAATATATTTTTAATTATAGTGAGACTACTGAGTTCTGGTTTTAATTTCACTATTTTTTATTTATTTTTAATCCTCTAAAATTAAAAGTAAATATTTTTTATACTAACTAATTATTTATCTATTAAACAAAAAGTCAAAGGAACGCATAATAATGTTGTATTGTATCAAATATGACGTCTCAAATTTTAAATTTTGAAAAATAAATGTTATTTATTTATCTTATAATGAATATTAATTATTAAGCATTAAGTTAACTTGTGAAGAGCATAAAAATTGATAAATTCAAATATAGATTAGTGTAGATTTTTTTATTAAAATTCATATTAAACAGAATGTATATGAAAATAACATAAAAGAATAGATTTTTAATACTTCTGATTATTCATTTTCATAATTTCATAACATAAAATGAAAAATAATATAAAAGAATAGATTATTATTATTCATTTCTATGATGTTTGAAGTGTGTTGGAGATCGCACATCGACTTAGATATTAGAGCCTTTCATTGTATATAAATAGGTGCAAAACTCACCTTATAAGTCGGTTTTATAAAGTTGAGTTAGGCTTAAAGTCTATTTCATAATATGGTATTAGAGTAATTTAAAGTTTATTATAGTGAATGTTTGTTGGGCTTATCAGGCCACATGTAATCGGACCGTTATCGGACCATCCATAATATATTATCCCACGTACGAGTTGTCACTCTCAGGGTGAGGAGATGTGTTGGAGATCCTACATCGACTAAAGATTAAAACATTTTATTGAATGAAATTAGAGAGAAAATTGATGTTATTGAAATGAGTTTGAGAAAAAAGAAAAGAAAAAAGCAGTTCATGAACCTATCCCCACCAACGTTAACATCCCTTTGAATTTGAAGCACAATGTTTGATACCCAACTTGGGACGCAGCCAACTCCTTTTGTGCGTTACCACGAGACAAAGAGACAAACCCAACCCACCACCACAAACATCATTCAATTCAATCAAACTCATTTGCCAAATTATTCATCCAAGTTCATGCCCTCACTTTCTTACTTAATTCTTTTCAATATTATTAGGTCAAAACAACACTCATGCATTCATCTTCCTATTCTCCCACAAACATTTTTCATCAATTATCATAACAATTCACAACTTCAACTATCTACCACACTTTCATCTTATTTATTATTCGACAATTTTTTTTCTAACTTCTAAAAGATGTAAAATAAGTCTATACATAATTTAAAAATAAAAATGTAAAAAAAATTATAATATATTGTGTTATAAATTTCATATCGATTAAAAATAAGAACATTTCATAGTATATAAGTGAATACAAAAGATTATTTTGTAAGGTTGAGTTATACTTAAAATTCATTTCTTAATGTATTATTTATGGAGAAGATTTTTTTTCTTATTTTTTTGTCCTAAATATTCTTATAATATTTTTACACTAAATAAACTCTCACTCATTAATAATTTGAATATCTCTCAAACACCATATTTTTTATAAAATTGTTGATAAACATATAAATAGGAAAAAATGATAAGAAGTTAAAAGTTTAGATAATAACAAAAATATTTATCTATCTTTACTATATTAGAAATCTTCTTCTTATTTATCTTACTATGATTAAAAAAATGTTATATCAATATTATGTCAAATAAATTAAATAAAATATAATTTTATTATATATATATATATGTGTGTGTTTTCTTTTCCTATAACTCATCTTTAACTTAAGTATCAAACATCTTATTTTACTCTATTGTCAATATAAGGAGATCATGCAAAGAAGAGGACATGGAGCTGGTGTGGGGATAACAAAGTGGGTCGGATCTGATGGACCAATCCGACAAGTCATGGGAGGGGCGGGCTAGCCCTTCCTTCTTTAATTTTGACACTTTTAAAGTGTAATCTTATGCTTTTGAAATTAAAATTGGTGACAGTAAATGTTTTATATAAAATTTTATTTACATTAATTTCTTTATACATCATTTGAATCAATGAAATATTGTTGATATTTATTTTATTTTGTTAGGCAATAAACTTTTTTTTATTAGAATATTAAATTTTGATTCAATTTTATTGTTCTTTCTTGTATTTTTATTGTCCTAAAAGTGATATAAATGACCATGACTAAATAAATAAATTCAAAAAAAAAAATAAAAAAAATTGAAAAGTGGCGGGTCAAGCCGCAATCCACCCTATAACAGGGTGAGTACCAATTTTAACATGTATATCCTTGGCGGCCTAACCCACTTCGCCCCGCTTCTAGTGTGTCAATGACGTGTCGGACCGGACCAAACTGATCAATTTTGCCATCTCTAAGCTAGTGTTCATTGTAAATAGAATGATATAAAAATTAAAACAACATATATTCTAAACATAATACATTATAAAACACATTACAAATTGTTGAGGGTCGATCACCCCCAGACCCTATACCAAGACGTTCATCATAATACAATATATTTAAAATACAAATAAAAATAATCGTCTATGTAAATAATTGTGAACTAAATTAATAATTAACTTTAAAATTAACATGTTTGAAAATAAAAAACTAACCTGGAGCGTGAACTGATAAGCTGTGGGGCGGTAGTGAAACCAAGCAGAAAAAATTATTTATAAAAATTATTAAAACTATATTAATAATTAAATTAAAATTAAAATTAAAATTACAAATTAAAAAAAAAAACAAAATAAAAAACTAACCTTGGAATGTGAATGGAGGAGTTGTGGCCGCGGAACAAGGGCAATGTTGTGAGACAATGGAGGCACAACGACGGTAGTATTGGTGGCAACGAAGAGGAAGAACGGAAGAACAGTGGCACACCGAAGAGCAAGATTGGTGGCCGCAAAGAAGAAATAAAGTTTTGAAAAGTAAGAGTGGTGAACTGAGAGGAGATGAACGAAGTTGGGGGCAACGATGAAGGAAGAAAAATGGAGGCACAAAAGTGAGAATGAAAAAGAAGGCAAAGAAGAATGGAACAACGAGAATGAAAGCGAGAGGAGCAGCGACTATGGAAGACGAAGGAGTAGAATGGAACAAAAGAATAGTAGCACGAATAAGCAGTGAGACGCGAGCTTGAAAATAAGTTAAGAAAAATATATTACACCGGTTTTAGTAATAACTGATGTAATATTTATATTTTTTACTCTGAGTGGTCCATTTTTTTTATCAACAAGAAATAATAAATAAATGTAAAACATTTTAGGAGTGGTTCAACCCTTATACAAATCGAAAAGCACTTCCAAAACCTCCCCCCTAAGAGAATTAAAACAACCAACCAACAACAAAGAGAAACCAGCAACTCAAGCCCAACACTAACCCATATTACACCGATTAAGTCATCTAACTAGTGTAATATACACTGCTCAGAGTTAAATTTTTTAATTTTATTTTTCCTTGCTCTAGGCACCATATATTACACTGGTTAGATGGCTTAACCAGTGTAATATACCCATTCACAACAACAAAAAAAGGTTTAAAAAAAAATTAAGTGAGAGCTTGGTATATTACACCGGTTAAGTCATCCAATCAGAGTAATATACCGCGCTCTCATTTAAGTGTTTTTAAACCTTTTTGTTGTTGTGAGTACGGTATATTACACTGATTAAGCCATCCAACCGGTGTAATATACCATGTTAACACAAAAAAAATTAAAAATGTAAGTCTTAGAGTAGTATAGTACACCACTTAAATGACTTAACCGGTGTAATATGTACAAAATATTTACAAAAAAGTCACTGCATTTTTGTTTACATTGATTCTCGTTTGACTGGCCTAAAATATTGTTGTAGTATGTCATTTTTGTACTAGTGATAATGATATTTTTATTGGTCTAATACCTTATAATTATAAACTTTTAAAAAAATTATAGTCTCTAATCAATTTTTTTTATTAATATTAGTATTTCAGTTATTTACTATTGACATTTTTAGTTTTTTTTTTAATATTAACATTAAATGATGAGGTGGCATGTCATTGGTAAGCATGCTTATATTTTTGTAAAATTAGGCAAGCCAACTTATGAGCCAATCCACTAATTCACCTTAGGTTGAGTCAACATGTGTATTTGTTTTCCAATAAAGTGAGTTTGGTGGATCACATTTTGAATAGCCAAAGAGTTGGCTCATTTTGAAACTTACATACATAATTGTTGAACATACTCAAATTATAGTTTTATTTGTGTCAAAACATGCACCGAAATCTTTAAACAAAAAAACTCATTATATACCTATACAAGTTAGTTTATAATGGGTAAATTATTATTCTGTTGTTAAACATGTGACAACTATTAAATTTTAGTTTATTTGTGTCAACATGCAACAAAGTTGAAGTTGAGAATATATGGAAGTTGGATTATGTCTTAGAAAGATTAAAAATAAATATTTCAAGAAAGGAAAAATGAGTCAAACTCAAATGCAAAATAGGCTAATTATTTTCACATTTACACCCTAGCGATATCTTTCTATATATTCTTTTTACTTTTGTTTTTACTTCTCAAGAAGGGTTTTCTTAAAGATTTTTAATGTCATGAGTTTCTAGCTTTCATGAATTGTTCTTGTTCTTGGGAATTCTAAATATTGCATTGTACATAATGTCTGTAATCAATGATTTTAATTAGAGAAACCTTAATTTGTTTCTAAAATTTTTTACATTGTCATCTTTTTTTTACATTATAACTAAACTCCACTGAGTTTTAAAAACAATATCCTTTCTCATAAAAAATAATAGTAATGATGAAAAAAACAGATAATATAAATGTAATTTGAAAAAAATATCAAGAGATATTAATTATTGTAATTTAATCTTTTAAAAAATAGTTTTTTTTGTGTGATTTTTAACTTTTTTTTTTAAATGTTAATTTCAATATAATTTATATATCATATTATAATTAATGTCATGTTTGATATTTTGTAAAATTTATTCATTTCATATTATGTCGTATCACATACGTCTGGTGTATTCATCATATATATATATATATATATATATATATATATATATATATATATATATTT
>Ga0123342_1002012_pt1 | contig 34074 bp, 25 predicted proteins | sample Turbeawhitnodule_FD_89960 | JGI IMG/M metagenome (GOLD analysis project Ga0123342, IMG submission 89960) | Root nodule microbial communities of legume samples collected from Mexico - Turtle bean Mexico white nodule | ecosystem: Host-associated > Plants > Roots > Nodule | place: Mexico: Nepantla... | reverse complement strand
TCCACCCATCTCTCTCTCTATATATTTATTTTTTTATTTATAAAAACAAACAAAAAAATAAAAAAAAAAAAAAAAAAATATATATATATATATATATATATATATATATATATATATATATATATATATATATATATATACCACTTGATTTGTTTTGTGTTTATTTCATATGGGTGTTTGATCCTGAAGGAAAAACATCAAATAAAGGCAATAATAAGGCTACTATCCGAACCAACAATGTAAATATGAGGACAGATCATTCTCAAGAGGGAGGGTTTGATGAAGGACCATCTAGCCACCATATATTTGGAAGAGTCTTTTTATTTTTCTTTAACATTGAAAAATTGTATAAAGTAGTGTAGGTTTTTTTGGGCTATGTTTTTTGGGTCTTGTATTGGGCATAGTAGAATAAGGTACAAATAAAAAAAGTGTAAATAGTCAGCATGGTATAGGAAGTATGAGGAGTCCACCTAAGCGTAGGTAAGAAAGGTATGAACATCCACATGTCATCTCCTCAATGGAGTGGATTTTCCACCAATGAAGAAAGATCACTTGTCAACCTCTAATTTGAGAGGATTTACTCCAATAAGATGAAGTCATTTTTCACCATGGAATTGGAGAGTTTTTAAGTTTAAAATTTGAACAATTGCCTGCTCTTAGCATTACAAATAAGTGTGTTAGGCCTCTTGTAAATGCAACTTGAATTGAGTGAGAAATTTATGCCAAAATGTTGTCTTACTTGACTCAAGTTCACTTTATGTTAGCACCAATTTGTTTGTCTAGTCTAGGACTCTTTGAAAGTTGATCTCACCTCTTATAAACCTTTATTTCCACACATCAAATTCACCTTACTAATATGACTTATGCCTCCATATAGCTTTCACATTTAGGGATGACAATGTGAGCTAGCCCGCCCCGCACTTGGCCCAAAAAATACGGGCTGGGTTGACCCGCCCCGCATAAAATATGCGGGTTGCTTTTATTGACATGCCTCGCATAAGGGTTAGTTTGCATAAGTGTTTTTTGTTTATTAAGTTAGTTTTTTTTTTCTTATTTAGATGAATTAGATAAATAATCTCACAATATTATTCTCATGACACATGCGTAATAAAATATTGGTAAAAAAATTATATGATGTTTTGATTTTCATGAAATTTGAATTTCAATCGTACTAATAAATTGACTAATAAAATAATTTACTAAATATATAAATTTTTTTAAGGTAATATATGTAGACACGTGATTACTATTTTAATGAAAAATAATATAAAATAATATATATAAATATATATTTAAATTTTATTATAAAAAAAGGCTAAGATCTTACTACAACATTTGATGACTATTGAATTTTAAACAATCTATGCATTTTAGAAAGACAAAAAAAACTCTTTTAAATATTAAAAAATCATTATCAAAATATGGGGTGCATAAATAAATTATAGGTGTGTAGAAAGAAATTTTTAAAATATGTGCATTATGTGGGTTATGCAGGATGGGCCTATGTGGACAAATAGGTTGAAATAGACAGTCAGTCCCGCATTTTTTTCAATGGGTCACGAGTCGGCCCGCATGGTTTATTCCGCTTTACCATTCCTGTTCACAATACCTCCATATAATTCATTCAAAATTATAAACTCTAAAACAAGTAAGAATTCAAGACTCAAGACTGGGTTTGCATCACATGGTATAAACAATAATGAATTGTCTCTTATCACATGGTATAAACAATAATGAATTGTCTCTTAATACCATTTGAACATAGCAAAGGATTTTGACTTAACATTCAGGAAATATGTCCATAACTTCCTGCTATAATTATCAATGAAGGTAATTATGTACCTTTTATGGTTGATGGACTCAAGTGAAATATGACCACAAATGTTTGCTTGTACAAGTTTAATCCTTTTATAAGCTCTCCATGAACCACCTTTTGGAATGGGTTGTCATTGAAACTTGTAAACCGTTCATACAATGCATAATTTTGAGGGAGCTTTGAGAGACAGGATAGCTTTCACCATCTTCCTGTTGGATAAAAGTTACATAGCCGAGAAATTTAAATGTCCAAACTATGATGCAACAAGTCAACTAGATGGTGAGAGGTAGTTTGGAAGCATGTAAGAGGTGATGCTTGAATTGTCAATGAAGTGCGCAATATAAACATCCTCTTTGTAGACATTTGAGTTTGTGCAATTAATCCCCTTTCAATAGGTAAATTTCGTCCTTGTAGTTGACTAATACTGAGTAGGTTATTTTTCAATTCAGGTATATAAAACACATAATTGATTACCATATTTGTTCCACTAACTTGCAACTTGATGGTTCCTTTTCCGTTACTACCATTTTATTGTCATTTCTGAGCTTTGAAACTTGCATGAAGTTTTTCTCATTGAGCTTTATAACTTGTTTGAAGGTTTGGTCTAGGTGAATAAACCAACGTGTGTTAGTGAGTGATCTTTAAGGCTTTTTCATCTCCTCCATTATGATTGCTCATTCTCTGCTCATGTACAATCAAGTTGCTTTAAAGTTCATCTATTGTTGGTTTATCAAGATCATTTTACTTCTCCATTGAGCATATTACATAATTGAACTTTGTAGTCACTAATCGCATAAATTTACTTCCTTCAGTTGACTAAACAAATAAGATTACATAAAGGTAGCAAAGCTCAAAAGAGAGTTGAGGAAATAGAAGTAGGATAGTAATGAGCAGAAAAAGAAAATTAACATATCGAACCCATTTAAACGACCACTCTTTCAACTGTCCAAAGAAACACTAATTTTAATAGCCATAAAATGATTTTGATTGGACACAATCTGGTGAATACTTAATTATAAAATAATGGCACAATTTTGCCACCAATCATGGAAGTTTTATACATCGAAATCCTCAAAATTTGTAAGACACTATTTGCAGGCTTAATCAATTGATAATGCTATGATTGCTAGATCCTCCAATACTACACTGTAAATCATTAATTTTCGCCTCATTGCTACTGAAGAATCAATTTCATATACAATTTGGGGAAAGCTCGGCAAATAGGCAGTGATGATCGTCTGAACCTTTTATTCTTCATCATTTTGACAGGTCTGAAATTAGGGAAAATAAATTCAAAGGAAAGGTTTTCTATCAGGGCAAAGTACCTTTAACTTCTTTCCTATCAGCACCCCGAGCCTGAAATTCAGAAGATCATCAATCAGTGTTGAAAAAAACAAATCATCTACCAAGTAACTAATAATTTTCACGTAATTTTAAAAATTTTCTCTGTTTGGGATTTACATTTTGAGAATTGAACAGCGTAGAAATTAAATCAACTCATCCATGTTAAATAGTCTTCCCATCATGATTTCAAATATCAAAACTCTTATCTAAAGTACTCTCCGTTTCAAAATAATTATCATTTGACATGTTTTAATTGGTTTTAAATTACTTGAGACTTTTACGAAACTAAGTACTGATTATATTTTTTTCAACTTTATCCTTAACTTTTTGGTATCTCCATTAAGAAGAAGGGGAGAGCATTAATTGAATGAATGGGTAACCCAACAAGTGAGCTTAGAAATTGAGAATACTGCATGACTTTCTGAATCCTAACAATTATTTGAGTCGGAAGGAGTAATAGCATCTTGCATATATCGTTTGATTTGCTTATACCCAAATTTATGTAACATTTGATAACAAAAGAATGAAGAAAACTACACAAAAGAATGAGTAGAGATGAAATTTTCACTACCTCAACACCTAAACCTTTAACATATACGTTGTTAAATAAATCAGATGGCTCAGGCATTTGACTTTCCTGGAAATCAGAAAAGAACATAAGTGAGAGATTGTAAATCACAGAGAACTGCAAAAGATGGAAATATATGGGATACCAAAATTAGTAAGAGAAGAATAAACAATAGTTTCACCTTTGCTTTGGCAATGACTTCGTCAACTTCTTTTCTTGCTTCTTTCTCAATGTCCTGAAAGATGTGCATAATATTTTAGCGTTAAATTCTAATGTTCCATCAACATTAATATGATAAGAATAGAACTTTGATTTCTTTAACAAAATACAGACATCAACATCTTACATCAGAGGCACACCTCTTTAATTCCTCTAAATCAAAACACAAAAAGATAGGAAAATGGTTACAGGTTGTTCAAGGGATTTTCTTCTCCCCTGCCTTATGGTCCTAAACCCTTCGCTCAATGTCAAGGAGAGAGAATTGAAAAGTTAAAGATAGGTGCAGTAAATAACACCCCCAAGCATTGGCCTAAAAGAATGCACCCCCAGGCACATATCAATCACACTTTCCCCCATCAAATTTTGGGTGCCAATGCTTGGGGGTGCATTTTACCCAACTTACAGCAAAAAGAAAAAAAGAGGAAAAATCAATTTGAATACCATCCTCTATGCTGTATTGTGAATTGAGTCTTACACGCGAAAGATCCCTTCCACAAAGCTAACCAATTCATACAGCTTATCCTCCTTGTTTTGAGCATTACCATATTCCTACCCGTTCTAGTAGACAATTGTCAAGCCTGACAGTTCTACCAATCTATGTCCTGCTGTGTTAATTGGGCCTTTAAACTACTTGGCCCTAACACTCAATCATTGAATAAGTTCCCTCTTTCTATTTCCCTGTTTTCCACGATTTTCGTTAGTAGAATTCACATTTCACACCTTGCATTCAGCATCCAGACTGTCTACACATTGGTCAAGTGCCTTAACGGCCTTACTCCCCTGCATTCCTAATACTATTGCTTGTCTAACATTAGTACACGAGACACTTGCGTGATAAACTAGAAGCCGTTCCAAATGGACAGAAAATTTGTGCACTTATTCCAAATTTAAAGAAAATCATGACATAATCCATGATAGACAAACAGATCATATTATCATTCGACATATGGCATAACATAAGTATTTACAGGCAGAATAAAGCTCAAGTAAACAGTAACGATCATAATTAAAGTCTACCGATTACATGATAATTATTAATTAACCTATGAGAGGACTCAAATTCCATGACAACTATTTTAATATAACCACAATAATAGGAAAAAATACACTTGCATAATTTCATGAAAATAACAATTGGAAATTTATTATATAAACATAAAATTTACACATTCCTAGATGACCTGCAGCACAATAAAGAAAACTGTTTCATGAACTTGAAAAGTAAAATACCACAATGCCCAGAAAAAGTTGACCACATATGAAGATGAAAGCAAGACTGCAGTAGTATTTAATACAAAACAAACACATCACATTTTAAAACTGCCGAGTGGAGCTTGAGTACAAATTTCATTCAATCACCTTTAGCTCCTTTTCAGTAGATATATCATGAACCAATAGCAGCTTTCTTACTCTTTCAATTGGATCACGCTCCTATAATCAAAAGAAAGGAGTAAATCAAAGAAATAGAATAAAATCCTGAATATAATTAAAATAATAAGACATATAATCATGGCCATAGTAATATACCTGTCTCACACCAGAAATTTCATCACGAGTGCGGTATGTGCTGCCTGGATCAGACATGGAGTGGCCATGGTATCTGTATGTATCCATTTCAAGAATCTGGACAAAATAATTTAGAGAAAACAGCTATTATAATATAAGAGAATAAAAGAATCATTCCTAAAAGCTAAACATAAATTTAAGAAATATAAGTACGAATAAGTAAATTTACTCACAATGGGGCCATTCTTCAAGGCAAACTCCTTCGCAAATTTACAAGCTTGTTTAACAGCAAGAGTATCCATGCCATCTACCTGCACAAATTTACTTCCAAAATGATTAAAAAAAAAGGTGTTCGCAAAAAGACTACAGTGTATATTCAACCAGCACATATGCACAGTTATAAATCAGGGATTGCAACTCGGCAATCTTGAGCTACCACTAACCAGCAACAAAATTGTCAGGAATGTAGAGCAGACAGTAGAATGGCTGCCATACCAAAGTTTTATATAAAATATAAAAAAATTATTTACACTACACACACGTATATGCTCAAAATAAAAATTTATAATTGAAAAGCAGAGATACAAACATGAAAAAAGAAGTTGAGTCAGTTGTGTTGTGTGATGTTTTTGGGCAGACGAAAAGCTTTGATATAAATTTCCTTTTTAAACACTGCTTCAGGCATTGTTCACCATCTACTACCTTGTTCAAACAACCACTTGATATTACTTCCTAAGAGCTTTTGCTTGCGCCTGTTTTCCTTTACTCTATCTCTACAAATCCCAAAAATATGAATTTCACTCCCACTAATGCATAATTGGTGGCTACTCCACCTCTCAGAAGGGTTACAAGTGTCATCCCCACAGGTATAATAGTCATCTCTAAAGACGATGACTTCAATGAAATTTCATTTTCTTCTTCCCTTTTCCCACCTCCTCTTCTACACCCATTTTATTTCCTGCACAATTCCTATTGTTCCCCCAAGCCACTGTTCCTCCTCAACCAACCTCTCCTTCCCAGTCCTATCACTACAAAACTCTAATTCTATCATTCCATCTCAACCTTCCGACTCTGTTTCTCCTCTACCCCAACCTGCCAATGTCCATCAATCTAACTCGCAATCAACAAATCAATAACAAGAGTCATTGCCGAGACAGACATTCAACTACGTGGACAAAGACGAAGTTTGGAAATGATAAAAACAGCCAAAAAGGAAAATATATGAAAATTGAGGGAGAAGAAAGCACACAACACAAGAGAACAGAGAACAAACAGGAGAAGTCAACACCAATCAGGCTGCACTGCAATGTGTGAACAGTGAGGCATTCAATATTCACAATGCATTTCCTTAAATAAAATAATCGCCATCAATCTCTCTAACCTTCAATCCAGGAACATAATCCCCACGCTTGTAATAAGCAGGACTCTTAGCAGCTCTCCACTCAGCAGTCCCCATTCCATCTGTCCCACAAATCACACCAAATTAATCCTCAACCCAAATCAACAAGGGCCTTTTTCCCATAATTTATCAATAAGCACTACTAAGTTTCTCCCAAGGTAAAATTAGCTTATGTGTAAGCTTAAATAAATTTTTGGAGAACTTGCCAGAGAACTTCGGCAAATTTTTACATATGAGCAAAGCTTATTCAAAAAATAATCCAAACAAGTCTAAAACTACCTCGCATTTCAAGTCACTAACCAGACAAGGTCAAACTCACAATGATTATTCTCGCAGACCAAAATGGAAGGAAGATCCCAAAGCGCAGAAATGTTAAGCGCCTCGAACAACTGCCCCTGATTGGCAGCACCATCACCGTACATAGAAAACGTAACATTCTCATCCTTAGAATACTTCTGAGCAAAAGCCAATCCACAACCAAGCGGAACCTGAGCCCCAACAATGCCATGCCCACCGTAGAAGCCACCCTCTTTCCTGTAAAAGTGCATGGAACCACCTTTCCCTTTGGAGCAGCCGTCGCGGCGGCCCATGAGCTCGGCGAAGACCTCAATCAGGCTTCCGCCGCGGCTTAGGAAGGTGCAGTGGTCGCGGTAGGCGGTGATGACGCAGTCCTTACGCGTGATCGCAGCCTCCATCCCCACCGCGACGGCCTCCTGACCGTCGTAGAGGTGGCAGAAGCCGCGGATCAGCTTGGCCTTGTAGAGAGAGTCCGCCGCGATCTCCATCCGCCGCATCAGCGCCATATCGCGGAAGAACGAGAAAAGCTCCGCCCCGGAGGTCTCGACGGCGCGTGAGGGCGCGTCGCAGCGGTGGGCGGTGAAGGGAAGTGAAGTCTCCACGGTGAGAGGTTCCGTGGAGGAGGAGGACACCGAACGTCGCCGTAGCGACAAGTAAGAGAATATGGGTTTCAATATATTCGACGGCGATGACGAAGCAACTCGCGATAGAGCCATTTGGATCGAAAGAATGAGGTACGAAACAAAAAAAGGCAATTTATTTGAAAATTGGGTTAGAATGTAGAAGGAGGGAATGTGAAGAAGGAAATATAGTTAGATGCAGGGTTAGGTGAGAGTGATGATGGAACAGTGACAAAGATAGAGACCCAAGAAATTTGGATTCGCTGCGTTGATCAGTGGTGGAACAGGTGTACACTCTCTATATACATCGTTCATCTTCTTCAATGGGTCTTTTCTGTACCACGTGGATCGAAACAAACCGTTGGACATAGATCCACATGCTACTGCATTAATTTTGGATGCACGGAATCCATAACCGACAATAGGAGAATTTTCGTTTTGTTCCATGATTAAAGTACTTGAATTTGCAGAGCTTGTCCCCGAATAAATTCCGCGCTGCTACACAAAATTACAATGTGCTTACTACTACTATCAAATATTTGATAGATTTAATGGAATAATACAAATTACACAATAATACACAAACAATACAAATTTATATTATTAAATTGAAAACAACAAAATCAGATAACTATAAAGAGGAAAAAAAATGAAAGTATTAACGTGAAAGTGAATCGTACGTAATATACAAATTATGCCTTTGTCATATAAATTACTTAACACTGACCAAACTTAGATTTCCTCAAAATCTTTTCGATCATTCGATTTGTCCTTTTTTTTCTCGATATCTTGAAGATATAAAGACACTCAACACTCAAGTCAACAGTGAATATGTCTAAATCATAAATATTATAGTCACATAATTATTACCTTTTCTTCTTTAGGGTCTTCTCCTATATATCTTTTTTATGACCTTGAGAATTATCTCAGACCATGAAGACCCAATGCTCCCTTAATAATTTTGTTTAGAAAGTGATTAGTTGCTTGTGCTGATTTATCTCGTTGTGCCTTGAGTCGGGTCGTGTTTTGGCGTGATTCATAATCGTGTTGAATGGTTGATATGTCGAGAATACCATTTGACACTTAGTTCAAGTGTGTGAGAAGGCTCCTTCATTTGAAAGAAAATTTTATTTCTTTGAATCTTGTCGGTGTCCCTCCATCCTTTATTGGGTAATAGGTATACTTGTCCCTCGGGTCCGAAGAGCCGGGAGCTATGACAGATCTTTAAATGTTTACAGGTGTCCTTGTTTTGAAAGAAAATTTCATTATTTTGAATTTTGTCGATGTCCCTCAATTCTTTACTAGGTAATATGTATACTTGCCCCCCTGTTCCGAATAGCCAGGAGCTATGAACAATCTTTAAATGCTTTAGTTGGGGTTTTTTTTATCGTTGGTCTCTTGTTAGGTTTTTGGGTGTCTCGGTGAGGGTGTAGAGTTTAGGATTTAGGGTGTGTCGGATCTATCGTAAATTTTGTTTTTCTTTTATTCTTGCCTTATAAAGGACATGCATCTCTGATTCCCTTTGGATGATTTTTCCGTGGGAGTGTTGCGGACTTTGAATGTGGCGTCGTCACAATTGCTTTCGAATTGTTGGGCGTATATCCAGGCTTTTTGACTTTTTTGTTTGGCTTATTATTTAGAGCCCACCCCTCAAGTCTTCTTACAAATGTATGGGATAAGACTGGGAGACCGAGTAGGGTGGTTGTCGTTGGTTAGCCAGCCGAGGTCATGTCTTCTCGCCCCTTTCATTTCTACTTATAAGAATTTTAAAGGAGGCTTTCTTAAAGTTGTGATTTGGAAGGAAGGTAGTCAATTTTTCTATGTCAAACTTCCCCGAAAAATCCCTACTCGTCGGCTATTGCAAACTTGTATGTCTTCAACCCGACTTCTCGATCTCAAGGGTATGTTTCTTATCAATTTTCTTTTCTCTTGCTCTTTGACGTTCATTTGACTATTTTTTTCTTTCAGTTATCGTGTCTTCCATGGATACTTTTGAAGGAAAAAACTTCTTCAATGACTTATTCAAGGAGTGAAAGCCGAGAGACGGTTAATCGAAGTCGGCAACCCCCAAGTCCAATTAGCTCCCTTCTATTAACCCTACAAAGAAAGCTCGAAAAGAGAAGGACAAGAACCTAGTGCCCTGTCGTCAGCCCGACAAATCGTCTTTAGGGAAATCCGCTTAGCAACCTCATCGAGAGGTAGAGGTGGATCCAAGGCCTCTCCAGAATAAGAGGCGGGACTGAGTGATCCGAAGAACAACTTCCTTTGGCGAGATATGCACCTGTATAAGAAAGTTACCATTTCCTTCAACAACTTAGACCAAAAGTGTTACCTATCGGCCACCCACTTCGAGCTTCAACACGACTTTATAGATTTGAGTGTTCAGACTATGATTATCAACAAACTCATGGGTTTCAATTTACGGAAGATGGCAAGCGCCAATAATGATGCTCTCAAGGCTCAGTTGGCGGAATCGACATCCTCCTTACAAACTGACTTTGAAGCCAACAATACCTTGGTTGATCAGAACAAAGATCCGACGGTCGAGGTTTCCCGACTAAGGCTTGACGGGGATTCTATGTGGTCTCGCCTAGAAGCTGCTCACGACAAAGAGAAAGAGTTTCAAGTCTCGAATGATGATTTAAAGCAAATCTGGATCGACATGACCATGACTTATTATTGTAGAGAATTACAAAAATGTGTAGTTTCAAGCCGGCATGCGACAACTCGAAGTCGACTTGAAGAAGGCTTGAGATTACCCTTTCCTTCAACACCAACTTGGCTTTCAAAAGGATTTGGACCAAGCCTCATACTTCTACAACATTCCTCTCGACAAAGGCAAGTTTCACGTCGGCAAGGATTTCCACAATGGAGAATTGATGTTGGTTGAAGATATTCCAGATGAAGAGGAGGAAGTTGTAATGGTTCCCCATAATGCAGGCGAGGAGGCTGACAAGGCAGATCCTTGAAGCCTCTTGTTTTGCTTATTTTGATTTCTGGGTGTAAAGTTCTTGGCTTTTTTGTGATTGGTTTCCAAGTGTATAGTTACCCGGTTTTTTGTAATGTCTTGTCGTTTATGGCTTTTCAATATGATGACTCATTTTCTTTCTTTTCAGTTTATCGGTTAATCTTTTTAATGTTAATGAGTAATTACATTGTTGCTATATTAGCTTATTTCGTCTACGTCATGTTACTCGCTTTATTTGTTTTGTGAAGAAGATTTACTCATAAAACGTTTTTCACTTTGTTGACATGAGTATAAATGATACTTTGCTTATCGGTTATCGATTTTAACTTAAGTTAAAATGTTTTGTCTTTTTCGGTAAGCGTAATAAGCTTGTAATCAAATTATCGGTTTTAACATGTAATACGCGTTGTCGGCCTATCAATTTTACTTGTAACACTCATTGTAAGCCTATCAACTTTAACTTGTAACACTGGTTGGCGATTTATCAGTTTTAATTTGTAACAGTTGTTATCAGTTTTAACCACTTCATTGGCTTGTCGTTCTTGTTTATGGCCGAAAGGTCAACCCGATTTGGCAAGGATTCATTTATGGATTCTTCCTTAACCAACATGTTTGTTCTCGGCAGCATGGACCCACATACAGGGTTCTTCCTTAATTAAGGGCCTGTTTTATCTCTTTTCAGTAGGGACCCGTGAGTGGGTTCTTACTTAACTGAGAGAATGTTGATCTTTGCACAATCTTTGACAAAAAAAAAACTAACTTTATTATGGATACCTCATTAAAACCTCATCGGCCAAAATTCCCCTTGTGAAAAAATGTCGATGGTAGGAAAGAGTGCACTTTACATTTAGCTAAAATAAAACTTGAGATCACTTAAATTCCACGTTCTCTTTTAGATGCTATATGACCTCTACCAAGACATTTAAAACATTGGATCTCTTTAGTGCATGTTTGTGGGGTTTTCACATCTTTTCCTCTTTCTAAGATTTTGGGAGTTTCTAGTTTAGGTTATTCTTTTGGGTAACTTTCCTCCCTTTTGTCTTTTGCCCAAAAATGTGTAATAAATTATTTGCACTTTTAATTGGAAGCATAAATTTTTTGAGAATAATTTAATTATTTAAGTAGATCCTATTTTAATTGTATTATTTTTATTTTAAATTCATTCTTTCATTGTAATTGTTCAAATATATGCAGGTGATGAGAAATACTATAATTATCAAAAAAGTGTAAGATGAAAGTTCTTCAATGGTTTCATCCAATGTTCTTGAAATTGAAGAATATGATATAATAGCATAGTAAAACAATATGTTTGATGTGGTGTTGCAAGTATACGGACTCCAAGCCATAATATAACAATTTTCTTATTTTCTTTTCTCCTTGTTAGAATTGTTCTTCCTTAGGTAATGATGTAATTTTTTTATATATATGTTTGCATTTTGTTATATTTAATCCAATTCTTAAAAAGATTATTTTTTTTAATTTAATTTTCTTATGCAAGTTGACCCCCAGGTCACCCCTTATGCGGGGTGGACCAACAAAATCAGTCTGCATTACTTATGCGGGGCGTGCCACCTCATATTATCACCCCTAATATATATAGAGGTTCAGTCATGGAGAGAAAGGAGGTTTGATAAGTGTCATATTTCAATAATATTTCATATTAAAAAGGTACTTATGGATATTAAGACGATAAGTCACTTAGTTCAAACCCAACTAGGTTAAATATGAAGCGTGAGACACAACCCTAGACATCAATTGGGAGAATTGAAGGTGTTAGAAACCCTAGAGGAGGTAGTTGAAAAAAAATGGACAAGAAAACAAATATAACCTAACATACCACTTTAGTGTACCCAAGGATAAGTTTTAGGAAAGATTCATCACCTGATGAAAATCTTCAAGATAATAATCTAAAAGTTAAAGACATTATACTATCAAGACATTAAATTATCACCAAAACTTTATTTCTCATATAATTCAAGTGTTATAAATTCAAGTGTCAAGGTACATGGGAGGGAACTCTTTATTTATAGTTGTAAAATGGTTCAAGAATCATCCAAAGAAGTGTTAAAAACTAAGACAAACCAATGCAAGTTCACCACTTTATTCATAAGGTAGTTAGATTTATGAACTTCCATACTTCTCTCATTAATAATATATTTACATGACTTCATGCCTCTTTCCACTTTATTTTTTATTCCTAAAACATTTTAGAAACTTTTACAACCTTTTAAAAAATCTCCATCACATTTTTCAAAATATTTCTAAATTTTACAAACTTATTATGCTTCTTATCTTCTCTTATATTTCAAATCTCCTACTCTTATTCTTCCTTCTTCAAATGTTTTAGTATACTCAATAACCTTTTAAAATCTTCATCAAGATTGATATAGAGTTCTTAAAAAAGAGTTGTTAAAACTCTTTATTAGAATTTTGTTAGAGCTTTCAACTTCATGTTAGTATGATATTTCGATCCAAAGATCAGAATATTTCAAGTTGCAATCAATATAACAATAATTATTTTTTGTCATTGATAATTTGATGATATAATTCATATAATTCAATTAATAATTAATTGGTTTCGCCAATTTCTCCTTGACCCAATATCCTTTCCAAATTAATTGGTACTATAACAATACATATATTTGTTATTTTATAATTATATCAATTAATTAAATTTATTAGTTCTATTATTCGTTAATATTGTTTGCATTGACATGTATTCAATAAATAAAGTACAATACTTTATTTGTAAGAGGGGTATAAACTATTCTTTAATTTTTAAATATTCATGGCAAAAGCTTTATCCTTTAAAAGTTTATGATATCATACATAACCGTTTATGATTAGATGATAGTGTAAATTTTACTGTGCTTAATACATAAACTGTTTTTCTCTTAAATCCTTTATACTATGAATTAAATGCACCGTATCAATTTCAACTTGCAACGAACCTATTATTGAAAATGATAAAAATCTCTTTCAAAATGACGAGAATAACTTTAAAAATATTATGAATTTAGATATCTAGAACACATTTTTGAATTCTAGAATTTTTATCATACAGTGTTTTTTTATTTTTGAGTTATATTTATTATTTCATATTTTTAAATTTGAAATAAAGATAATTTTACAAATTTTAAAAAAAATGATAGGATGCAGGTTAGAATTGATACGGTGCAGGAAGGGATTGTCAAGACAACATTATACTTAACACCACAAACATATCTAGATTTATCCGTGGGTCTTGTCCCTACTTTTTTAAAATTTTACAATTATGATAACTATTATTTGGCTAATTCTCCCTGTACACCGGGTCAATTTTGATCTACACTCATTTTTTTTTTTTAACCCCAAATTGTCATTGTCATCTTTTTCAGATTTTCATATTTGAAATGAAAGAAAAACTTCTTGATTCCGTCATATCCAGAAAACACTTCTATATTTGTATATTCAGAACTATTTTATTTATATTAAAAATATAAATATTAAAAAAATAAAGGTAAAACATACATTTTCTTTCTTTTCTTTGGTGTAATCATAATTTGTGAGGTGCAGGGAGAATTAGTCCTTTAGTGTACTAAAATGACATGCAAGAGATTTATATTTTTTCTTTTTGTAAAGATAGTTTTGTTACTTCATTTTCAGATAAAATATTTGAGAATTATTTTCTTCATTTTAAATTTTTTTTTTCTTTTATAATTAGTCAATACTATTTTCAATGTTATACATTATTGTATCCACATTTAAAAACTTCATTAGTAGTATCTTTTATCTTACTTTGATTATAATTATTTTAAAATTATTTATTAATCTTAACATTTGGACATTCATAAGAATGTTATAAATTACTGTATCTACATTTAAAAACTTCATCAGTGGTATCTTTTATCTTACTTTGATTATAATTATTTTAAAATTATTTATTAACCTTAACATTTGGACATTCATAAGAATGTTATACAAGTCACTACAACTTGATTTATGATACCCACCAATAAGATACATATTTTCTCTTTATAACATTTTCTTTTTACATTCTCAAACACCATGAATTTAAATATATTGCATGTCAACTTTGATAAAACAATTATATTATTGATATGTAACGAACATTTGACAAATTTGTAAACAAAACAATGACAACATTATGTTTTCTTCCTTTTCAACAATTTGAAAACAAAATAACCAATCATCATCACAAAAGATAATACGATAAATAACACAATACATAATTTAGTATATTTTTGAAACATGATCATATCATAGGGACATTTTAAAAGAAGAAAATGTACATTCTTTTCTAAAAAGTCCTAATAACTATTTTGATGCATGCATACATAGGATTAGCTTTAATTACTACATGAATAGTTCTAACTTAATGTCCTTTAAACAGTGAAGACAATTTCTTGATGTGTAAAGGCTAAGTGCATATTTGGGATGCTAATATATAAAATATAAAAGAAACATCCCTCCCTCTAATCATCATTATCTTATAATCCCACAGTTTCTAAAACAATTTGTTGAAAGAAAACTGTATAATGATGGTATAACAAGCAACAAATTAATTCCAAATGGTGAACGAAAAATGTTATGATATAGATTATACATGAGCTGACATGATTCCCACAGGATTCCATTCCATGTTAAATTACTAAAGAGAATAAGAAAGAGGAGGCCAAGGGGGAAACAAACATCAGTATCAGATGAACCTGGGTCATGCACTACTCAATAGAATGTGTGGGCCAATTGCAGCCACCTAATATTTCATAAAATGAATAACCTCAAAAAAACTAGTAGCCAGCTAAAGAGAATATAAAACTTATACATAACAAAAATATGGATGAATGGAAAGAAAATGTCCTTTAGTTTTCATCTCAAGTTACCTCTATTTACATGATTCAAACTCATCATTCACCATGTCAGAGTATACTACAATCTTCGTACCTCGTCTCCTATCTGTATTGCCTTATTTGGTTGAAAGATGCAGAGAATGCAAGAAAGATGAATTTCCGAATAACATCCTTTGCTAAACTTCTTGGATGGGATCCAATTTCCATCTGGCACTCTGCCTGTCATTGATGCATGACCAAAAACACTGATTGACAGCAAAACAGAAATTAATACATAATTTTCTAACAAAAACTTATCAACGGGAAAAAAATACGCAAGCATAAAGACGTTTTGATGAAATTATCACTCTCGTTTACAGTTTGCTATTTGTAGAAATCAAACTATAAAACAACTGGAATTAGATGAAATTACTTGAGCCCAAATGCAAAACTCAGCAATAAAAGGAATATCACATACCATCTCGGGCTTAAAATGAATCATCGTCAATTTGAAAATAATTTGCAGACCCGTTGTTCTCTGCTTGAAGAAATTATCGAGGACTTTGATTGTTCAAGGCATGAATTGCTCTGATGCAAAGTCCTCCTTTTTTTTCTTGCTTGATATAAAAGGTCTTCAGTATCTAAAACGTATGAAACCTAAGATGCAACATGTTCCCAGAAAAAAACAAATAATGGAAATTCAGAAACACAATAGGGGGACATACGTACCAAATGGATGGTATTAACAAAATGAGAAAAAGCAAATAGTATTTAGAAGGATTCAGGCAAGAATGGTAATATTTATAAAACTTGCAAATGTAAATTCTTAAATACCTTAGACGAATTGCAAGCTATCTTACACTCCAGTCCATTGACAATTTGTAGTCCATCCATGGTCTGGCTTGAAAATTCTTCACTACTGCCATTCTTGCGCTTATTCCTGCAAAAGTAAATGCACCAAAATAAATACAAATGTTATTTAAGCATCGGCATGCTACGGAGCACGGGTGGTCATGAAAATCCAATTCAAATCCAAATATTTGGATCAGATTTATAATCCAAATCCATATTTTTTATAAAAACAATTTGAAAATCCAAATCCAAATATTTAATAAAAAAAATTGAATTGTATTTTAAATCAAAATTCATGTTTTCTAAAAAATTAACATAATATTAATATAATAATATGTAAAAAAAAGTTAAATATTATATAAATATTAAGGAAATATAATAAAATTATAATTTAATAATATCAAAAAATTAAAGATAACATAATACATAAATTCTTAACATTCAAAATGCACCTACCTATAATACTTTAATTGAACTTGGAAATATTATATCCATTTATTATGTATTATAAATATTGAATCAAATAAAATTCCAAAGAAAATGTATAAACTTGGTTTTGCTACAGGTGGTGGAGAGAAAGAGCAAATAAAATTCCAAAGAGAATGTATAAGAGATGCTGTAGAGAGAGAGCGTGCTAATAAATTCCAAAGAGATTGTATAAAAGGTGGTTTTGGTAGAGGTGCTGGAGAGGGAACGCTTCCAAAATTTTAGATTAAAAATTTGGATTTTTCAATTTCTAAAATCTGTATGAACAAAATAAAAATTTGATCTGAAAATATTATAAAAATATGAATCAAAGTAAAAACTAAATTTAAATAAATGAATTTTTAATGGATCAAATGGATCAGAGCAGTGCAAAAATGGAACTGTTTGACCCAACTAGATTTTTGTCCACCCTTACTATGAATCCAACAATTCTTATTCATCAAATACCTCTTCAGGTAAACTCCTGACTTCTCCTTTTTGTCACGGACAACAGATAGGAAGTCATTGTGCAGATAGGCTGAAAAATTAGGGTCCATTGACACAGTAGTCACTTCAGGTTTATCAAATCCATAATCCATCAGTTGAATAGACAATTGGGTAGGTGCAGCTGACTACAATGGATATGAAATAAAACTAAGTTATAGAACATACAAAAACTCTAATTAAAATTTCATTACAAAGTTCAATACAAAACATACAATAAAATATAACATAACCGAGTTGAGAAGTTGAACAAATAAAAACTTACACATTCAATACGATATATGTTTTCATCATGAAGAAGAACACGGGCATTTTCATGACAAACTAAATCAACAAATCGTCCAGGTTTTCTTGACTTTTCATATGTATACAGCTGAAGCAGCTTGTTATCCACCTCGTCAGCGGCAACAGCTTGAAGCTGAAACAAAAATGACAATTTTTCAGGATTATGAAGAACAGGAAATGGCATGGTCAAGAGAGAAAAGTAGGTTTTTACACGATACCTGTTTAACAAGTTTATATATCAACTTATCTAATGTGAATAAGACATATGATTGAGTTCCAATAATAGCTCGACAATCATCCTCAAATTTTGTACTATCAGAAGAACCATCCAGTAAATTGTAAAGGGCACTTAAAAACCTGTAGCAAAAAAGTCACCCTCAATCTTTGCATAGGTAATTAAATCTTCAAATTAATAATAATGGCATAACATTATTAAATATTTACCTACCTGCCATATTGATCAGTAGAGTCTGTATCATTTGAAGCCCTCCACTTCCTTTCCGCAGACGATGAGTTAACCTTTGCAGACCGTATCCTCTCATACAATGTCTGCCAGAAGTACCAAAATTAAATGCAGGATAACAAAAATATAGTAAGGTCTGAATGAAACCACTGGTTAATCTGCAACCATAACCACAAATATATACAAAGAAAAATAGTACCTGATGGAGTCTAAACAGCAAATAAAAGGAGTCATTTCCATAAAAGACTCGACCAGTCCTTTCTTTCTCATGCAATGTCGGAGGAACATATTTTGCCAGAGGCTTTACATTGACAAGAAAGCGCTCTGAATATGGCAATGAGGCACCATCTCCTTCAACATCGTTGGCATCAGCCATTCCTTCTGCCTCACCTTCACTCTCTGCCTTGTTATCATGATCATGATCCCCGTCCTCATGCTCTCGAGAACACTCCTCACCATCACCAGACTCTGTACCAGAAACATCACCATTTTCTGAAGCATTTTCGCTGTCCTCCAATGATCTACGGGGACTTTCTTCTCCTTCATCATCAGCCTCATTTTCTCCTCCTGCTACAGCACGAACTACATCCCCATGTCTGTTTTGGTATAGTCGGTAAATGTTACCATCTTTTCCTCTATGAACTGCCTCCGAACCAGAATGTCCATAATCTGCAGAGGTATCCTCATCAAGGTCTCCATTAGGTGATAACTCACCCTCTTCTCTTTCACTTCTGAAGTGTCCCACTGATTCTTCCCGATATCTGTGAACTTTAGAGTCCTCAATGACGGCCCCATTAGTGGATGTAACTGGTCGTGTAGAATCAGCACCCTAAGTCAGCATAAAATAGAAAATAAAAATATTATTCCCAATAGTTTGCCCTGTACATTCCAATACAGTATGCAGAATTTAACAAAAACAGGTCTGAGAAGACAAACAATAAAGGAGGAATGAAAGAACATTAACCACAAACTGATTTTCCTTTAGGCATAAGTTCCAACAGTTACATAACAAAGACAACTATATGCCATCAGTAAACTATAAATTTTGACAACAATGAATATTTAAGGTATTTCACTTGGAGCATTTAACTGGTTTGTTACTTCAACTAAACTCTACACAAAAAGTGAATCCAAATTAATCCTCTTCAGAGGAACAATTTCCATATCCATTTTGAATTGAAAATAGACTTGCATAAGCTGAAAAGGGAGTAAAGCCATACCTCTAATGAAGGTAAACCAACTCCTCCCACAGAAGATATATTACCAGGTCTTAATGGAGTGGTAGCAAGTCCTTGCAGAAAGAAGAGGTATCTCAGAGTTCCATTCATCATCAAAAAAGAAAATAAAGGAAAGGAAATAACTAAAAAGGATCATGAATTTGAGATAAAAAAACACCGATATAAAAGGGCCAAAACTACTATGCTAATTATCATAATTGGTTAATATTCAGAAGTCACAGCCTTCAAACACAAAGGCCAATCTCAACAGAAGTCAAAGAAAGCCTTAAAATAACTCAGAATGCACAAACAGAAATTGAGTGTGTTCTTCGTTTAGTAAATTCTGCTGCTGATTTCTTAACATTTTTCCATAGGGTATTTATTTGCTAATGACCTAATAATATTAATAATAACTATATGAACATGTAACCAATATTAAGATAAACGGAATGATAAGAATCAAGTAGTGTGATTGTTCTTGAATCAAGTAGCCAACCTGTTGCGTTATCCACATTTGTTCTTCTATTATTTTGCTCCACCGCCGAGGATAGCGAGACATTAGCATTCACCAACCGTTCAATTGGATGATCTTGCTTATTGGCTCTTGATACTTCATCAGGTATAGATGCATTTATACTCATTTTACCCTGCTGTGTATTACTCCCTAAGGCTTCAGTCTTATGTGCAAAGCGGTCCAAATCAAGATTATTATCCTCTTTAACCTTATTATGTCCACTTGGTTGCCATTGTTTGCAGGAATGAGATTGTTCAAATGGAAAGTTTTCGTCCCCATTTCTATTTATGTTTAAATTCTTAGGATTCATTACAGGACTACCATCACCAGCAACAATTTCAGTGCCACTTTTGGTAGAATTATTTCTATCCTTGACAACATCTTCTGTATCCTCTGGACCTTGGGATCGAGAAGGAACTCCAAACACAGGTTCTAAAAATGTTGTCCAAATCTTCATAGCTTTATCCAACTGTTCAGTTGTACACATTTCTCCACAAGAATATTTTATGAGTTGATACAGATCTTCATGGATGTCTGGATCAGGATACACAAATTCCAGGTGAGGAATAATTGGCTGTCTGTTTCCAGCAGCAATTGCAAGAAGAACGTCATCTTCTTTTCGTTTCTTCTCACTAATTTCTTTGATTTCTACCAGTAAGACTGTGAAATGCACATCAAAAGCAAGGAGTTAAGAGTTAGATCTCATGAAAATAAAGAACTCTTGTAACATGATCACTACATATTTCACGGTTGAAGTTCCCCTTCACTTTAACAAAAAATAAGGCACTTATATACATATTTTGCGGTTGAAGTTCCACTGCACTTGAACAAAAATAAGCCACTCATATTGGAAGTGGTTGTAAAAGCATAATCAATACAATCAAAGCAAATGCATGTCCTGCTACTATTTTATCATAAAATTGCTTTCAGACTAAAGCATCAGGTAAGAAAAGGTGTACACATGCCTGTAGAAGAAAAGAGAATGAAGATGATATTTCACATGGTTAACCTCTTTTTGAAGCCATTAAAAATAATTTATTTAAACAGCGAAAAGACTAAAATTCCATGTTCTTGCAGGGAATGTAATCTTTTACCTTTAGTACTCAAGCTCTTTGTATCCTGCTGCTTAAAGTAAAAACTACGATGATCAAGTGATTTGTGGTAGTTCTTTGCATATATTTCAGCCCAAACTTTATTAAAATCAGCACGACACCTTGCCCACTCTTCCTGTTTCTGTTTCAAGCGGGTTAATATGACTGGCAAAGCTAAAAATGCATTCTTCTTTAGCACATCCATTACATCAAGCCCATGATCACCATATAATCTTTCAATGCACCTAAGATTTAGGGCTAAAGGAAAACAACAAAAAGCCGTATTAGAACAAGGAAATACAATGTACAGCATATATGTACTTTGACAAATTTGATTCATCAAGAGGAAAGCAAATAACCTGTTAAGTGCTCCTCAATACGAATTGGACTGTCTCCTTTAATTATATTAGCATTAATCTTTTCTAAGAGCTCCTCAACACGCTTAGTTGCCACATTTACAGACTCTAACAACATGTCAAGTTCAAACCTGCCAGCATAAGGTCAAATAATATCAGCAAGTACAAGCCAAAGATAACCTGTAGAAATCCTTCTCTGAACACTCCACTGATGTCAAAACTAAGCAAAAAGCATAAATAAGATCTTAAGAAATAAAATATAAATTAATGGTAAGGCCAAACCTGTCATCTTCACATCTAAACAAGCTCTCCTCATACTGATTTTTGCGCATATGTTTAAAGGAATAGTCCTCACTACCAGAAGTAACAGAAACCCAGTGATCATTCAACACCTCTGCACCAAGTTCTGTTCTCTGGCTGGCTGGTGGTATTAGGTACTGGGTGAGCAAAAAATAGCACATATATAAATACAATCAGAAAATTAGAGATTTCATTGTGAGTTAGAACATGCAAGAAAGAAAGAGACAAGCAAAGCAACCATACATTTTTGGGAAGAAGACGATAACTGGGAGTGCATTGTTCACAGTTAGAAAGATCCAGCTCACTTATAGGTTTTCCTGCATACTTATCTTTGCTCGCATATAGAGACATCTTAGGAGCTGAAACATCCTTGTTAGCAGTTGCATTGGATTTCTCCCTTTCTCGGCATTCACGATCCCTTTCTTTCATCCCATCATCCCTATCACGATCCTTGTCCTCTACCTTCATTGGTTTTGGTCCATGTCCTTCATGCCAAAAGGATTCTGATGAACAAGTAGCAGTCAGTTTTTTTAGGCCATAAAATGTTCATGTGGGTCCATGCAGTATACAAAATAAAAGGGGGGCCTATCACAAGATATCAGAAAAATAGAAAAGATGTTACATACTTTTTTTCAGAAGACCGGCAAGGAATCCTTCTGCATGAAAAACTTCATTAGAAAGAATAAAAAGAAAACATAGATTTTGTACAAATTGAGAATTTAGTTTGAAGTTGAACATTACCATTCTTCTCACATTGAGACAAAAATTCATCAAATCCCTCCATAAGGTCTGCATATTTTCCCAGCAAATTGCTCACCTAGAAGAATAAGCCACTAGAAGTTAGCAATTATACAAAATATACTACTAAGAAAAAAATCCAATCTTATAAAAACATAAGAGACAGTCACATCAACCTATAGTGATACTAAAGTGTATCGAGCGATCTAACCTATCATCAATAAAAGATAAGTCACTTCATTATTATTCAACATTTCTTATACAAATTCACTCTTTACAGATTGTCAACATGGAGGATGTTGGAGCTTGAGCGTATTTGGAAAGCTCTTCCTAAAACAGATGAATAATATGTTTTGGCAATGCAAAATCCAGTTAAGTAAAAGCTTAGCAAATTATAACTTATAGTAATCAGTGACAACGAAAATTAATCTTCTCTGATGATTGCCCCAAATTGTCTGATTATATTCTAGGCAGACATGTTACAAAGATACATCATAGCAGCAAGTAAAAAGCATAGTCCTTCTTTGTTTAGAAAACAATCACAATTAAGTCTATGTAAAAAACCAATGATCATTTAAGAAATATTTTATGAAGCATGGATACCTCTCTTGTATGAAGTGTCGTGTACCAACACCTCCCAATACTTGTGTAACACCTCCCAACACTTCTTTAACAGTACCAAACACTTCCCATTATGTGTCCAATTAAAAAAAAGATCTTGTAGTATTTTTTTCTATTTTCCTATAACCAATTTTCATTACCATAGTTCACCATCAAATTATTTATTAAAGGTCAATGTTCAATGCCAGCCAAATTAAATTCAACAGTACTGATTATGACAAAACCAGAAAAGAAGCTATAAGAAGCAGTGTATAAACCATACCAATGATTGCAATTCATGACGAGCAATTATTTCCTTGCAGTAGATGTTTAAGCACTTCAAAAATTCCTGGTAATCCTCAGGATTTCGTAATTTCTCCTTCACTTTGTCAAGGTAACCAATCACTGGACTGTACATACCTGAGATGACAAAGTTTTAAGTAATAAAATGAATTGTGAAAGGAAAATAAAGCAATCAAATTACTAAAAAACAAATAATTGAACACTAAAACAGGACAAAGGATTTTTCTTCTTACAAGTACAACATGAAAAAGATATTACAATTTACATAGCCTAACAAACTTGATATTAAATTAAAATACATAGCATATATGATTTGTAGATAATGCATTCAACAAAGAGATCATATTTTTTTTACCTTATATGATTATAAATGGCAGTAAATGAAGACCTTTTTTTCCATTAGATATTTACTTTTCACGTATTATGGATTTTATTCTTTTTTATATCACATTTTAGTATATTTTTCCATTGATATAATCTTCATAAATGTTCATAAAATTGTTTGAGAAGATAAGAACATTTATAAATTTAAAATCAAAAGCATTGACTAACGCACTTTTCAAAGAACTTTTATCCTCACAAGCATATGAGACAGGGTGCATGCCAAAATTTTCATCAGTATCATGCAATGGTTCAGCACCATAATCTTCAGCCCTACAAGCAGATTTCCGCTTGTGAGATAAATTCTCCCTACTAGCATCATGATCATAATCTCTATCATCCCTTTCCCGTTGTCTCCTGTCTTTTTCTTCTCTACTTTCTTTTTCCTTCTCATCACGCCTCCTCTGATCCTTATCAGCCTTAACCAAACATCTGTCAAGTTCTGGATCAGGATGGTCAGCACTGAAGTCACGATCACCTTGTGAAGCAATGTTCCTTTCTCTCTGGCATAAATATAATTTAAATGTCAGCTTCATGACCAACTATAAAGTCACAGAGACATAGGCTTTCAAAGAGATAAACCTTTTCAACATGCATTTGCCTCACTGTTGGCATTGCAGAGCTCCTATCACGAAGCAGAGGATTTCGAGTAGAAGCATAGAGATTAGAGGCTGCTCCAGAAGTATCAGGAAGAAAATGAGTAAACTCCTCAAGAAGGTCTGCATGGTCCTGGAAAAGTGCAGCAACCTGGAGAAATCCAATATATGATTAAAATGATTGTCTAAAGGGGAAAAAGAAAACAAACTTGCCAATGTGTAACTTGATAAAATAATAGGCATAGACAATAGAAAGCCAGACCTCCTCATAAACCTCAGTGATGGACTTAGTTTCCTTTCTGTACATATTTAATATGTCTAGAAATGACTTATAAACACTGTCATTGCTTTGAAAGCGAGTCTGCATGAGAAAAACTCAATCAATCAGATTGAAAAGTTAAGCTGTCCATATGAATTGGAAGACATAAATAAAATGTATCAATTATCAAATTAACAATGTTTTACCTTAATCTTGCCCACAAAACTTATGGCTTCAGCAAATTCAACAGGCTTCTTTTGGGGTGGTTGTTCATCCTCCAATGGAAGTGTAATTTCATATCCCTTTGGCAAGAAGGTGTTAAATCCCAAAATTAGATCTTTGTGACCTTTAAAAAGCTCCTTCACTCTTGCTATGACACCGGTTGTATCAATTCTACAAAATTAAGAAAAAAGAAACAAATCAACTTCAGTTAACAAATACTAGATTCTCACTCCTAAGAAAATATAACAAACAAAGCAAATGACAAATCTTGGAGTTGGGGGAATGTAGTACAACATGATCAAACCTTTGAGCCTTGAAATCCTTCATGACTTCCAAAAAGTCATCATACTTTTCTCTCTTATCTTGAAACATATCCTTTACAGCCTTGAGATATGCTAAGGCATCATTTGTGGTTAGTCTCTGACCACCACCACCCATCATCTGTGGTTGCCCCGAGCTTCATTACATAAAATTTCAAAACATTATTTGAGGCCATTGGAGAAGTTGATGAAAGAGTATATAGCACATTATAACACCATTCAATGTAGAATGTGGCAGAAGTGTTGACGATCTACTATAACATGATTGAATCTCAATTTCAGTTAGATATCATAAATTACACTTACTAGAGCAGTTCCTATGGTTTTACAGTAATTTTCTCCTATTATTGTTTTTTCATTCTCCTTATGTAACATTCTATTCACAATGTAGAAAACTAAAGTGAATCTAACCCATATAAGTTTCAATACACAAAATTAGCTTGCTGAATAATGCAGATAAATCGAGACATTATAGAATAATCTTTCAATAAAGACTGTCTCACCAAGTCAAACCTAAAAAGAAAAGGAAAAAAAGAGACAAACAATTGAACCTTCACCAGACACTAAACTTGTAGAGCAGGTGACAGGTAGCAAATCACGATAGTAGTGCAATAAAAGTGAACATACAGCTGTTTCGTCAAAGCAGAAAATGGAAATTCAAACAAGAAATTGAAGACAAAAGGAAAATAAATTGTACTTACGGTTCTCCTCTAGAAGACACCATAGGCCGTTTGTGTTGTGAACTCATGTAAGCATCATCCCTTGACCTCTTCATTCCTAAGAAATAAAATCAACAGAGAAAAACCAAAAAACACGATGCTTTCAAACTCACACAGATTGAAAATCGTAGAAACCCAACTTTCACATTCGAACAAAAGAAAACAGCATGAAGCAGATCTAACCTCAGGGAATTCACAAAGGCACGAAACACAAGCAAGATTTCCAGCCCTCCGAATTGCACACAGATCACCCCCGCAGAGCCCAATCCTAACAAATAAAAACAAGAAAGCAAAATTTGCATTACTTCAATGAAAAGCAAACGTGGCGAAAATCTGCAGCACAGAGAGAGGGTTCAAACAAAAAATTTACAGAGTGATTGTGAAGTACAGGAACTGCAGAGTCCTCCGCAACAAGCTTTTCAACAAACACACGGAGCACACAAAATGATAGATAGATAAGAAAAACGTAAAGAAAAAAAAAATTGAAAATTAAAAGATATTGAATCTTCGAGTAACAGAGAGAGAGAAGAAGAAGAATCAGAACCTGAGACGATAAGCGAGAACACCAACCTTCAGCAGCTGAGTTTCCAGTTGGAAAAGATTGAAAAAAGAAAAAAAAAATTCCCTTTATTTTTCTGGGTGAAGAAACAGAATGCGGAGAAAGAATGAATAACATACAAAGGGTGAAGGTGAGAGAGTTCACAATGTGATATATACGTATATTTATATGAGATGAGAATGGGATATAACATAACACACAAACGCCCCCCATACCAAATATTTGCGAACTATATTTTGGGCTGCGGTGGCAACCGTATTTTTACGCAAAAAAGGAAGGGTGCTACTAGCACTGAAATATATATATATATATATATTTTATTTTTTTTCATTTTTACAATTTTTACAATTTTTTTTATTTTATCACTGATGAAATTTCGATGAAAGATTTTAACCCCATTTGCAGATTATAAACAAATTCATTTCGTAAAAAAATAAGACATTAATTATTTAAATGTAGGATTTACCTTGTAAAGAATATCTTTGTGCCAAATTTATTTCTTTTTTAAAATATTTGTTCTGATGTTGTAAATTCAAATTAGGGCTAAACAAAATTGTGAGGATGGCAATTTTTGGCTGTGGGGATTGGCGGTGATGACAGGAGGGGTAATTTAGTTAGTTACCACAAAAATAATTGAAAACAATAATACTGTGAGTGCTGATTGAAAATTAGGTTAATAGGTTTTGGGGATTAGGGTTTACTCTCGGTGCGATTTCGTGAATAGTTTTTGGCTCACAAAAAATATTTCGACGGATCTAGTTTTACTTATCTTTGGAAACAATCTTTTATCATTACCGAAGATATCGGATGTTGATAAAATGGATAAAATATATTTTTTATTTTTTTAAATATTGTCAAAATAGTTTAAATGCTTTTTTAGTTGCTTTTGATTGGTTTTTGTTCCTTCAAAAATATATTTTTTTAATTCCTGATCATTTTTCAACTCTTCTTTTCTAATCTTATCATGAATTATATCCTGTGTGAAATATAAAAAAGTTTTAAATCTTACGGTTACCGTAATAAAATATATTTCAAATTAAAAATTATACTAATATTAAAACCAAACTTAATTCAGTAACATATTTATTATTTAATATAAGTAAAATACTTACGCATAATATTTTTACTTTTCTCATTCAATTCAACAATTTATTTTAAATATTATATTTTTATTAAAAAAATTGATTTATTTTTTTATAGAATTTTGATATTACATTTTTTAATGTGTGATATAATTTATTTTCAAAAGAAAACTATTGAAATAGTAATATATACTTTATACTTTTAGAACTAATGATTATAATATATTAAAACATATAGAATGTAAAAAAGTTATTAATATTTTCTTTTTTACCCTTACGAAGCTAATATAAAATTGTTTTATTTATAATATATTAAATTTTTTTTGTTACTGATACTTTTACTCAATAAATGACACATCATTAATAAATAAAAATTATATAATTATTTTAAAAAAAATATTTTTCAATAAAAAGTAATGATTATTCAAAAATAATATTAAAATCATTGTTTACATAATATTCAAAAACTAAAATAAATTATTTATAGCCATCTTATTTACAAAAGTAATAAAAAAAATTACTTAATTTAATTATATACGTAAAATAATTTCATTGTCTTAATTTTAAGATGTTTATTTTTTATTTTTTATTTTTTTATTTTTAATACTAAATTAACTATTGTAAACTTGTGGAAATATAGTATACTCATATTTTTAGAAAATTAAAAATTAAAAGATGTAATTAAATATAATAATTATTAAAATAAAAAAAAATTATAACTTTACATGAAAGTTATAAAAATTGTATATAAGAAAATATATTTTTTTATTAATTTATATAATGTTATGATTGTATAATAAAAGCATTTGTAATTTAGGGATGACCATGTGAGTTGGTGCGCCCTGCATTGGTTTATGGACGTCATATTGACATATTGACTCACCGCATAAAAAATGTGAACTGATTTTGTTGGTTTGTCTCACATAAGAAATATTTTAAAAAAAATAAAATATATATATATATATAAATACAAATGTATCTTAATGAATTTTCATTAATCATAACAAAAACATGATGTTGGACAATTGAATTATTTTGACTATTTTTTCCAATAACTCATGCATGCATCAAGTTCTTCAAAAATCCAACCAAAATGACATGAACATTCAAGGGTTCTAATTTGCGGTTGTTAAACCATGTCTTAGAGAAATTATTAGAGTGTGTTTTTTTGGATTGTGACATACTTAGTATCTTTTAGGAATGCAAGTTATGCGAGTTAGCCTGTCTCATCCTGTACTTGGGCCGCGTGAGCTATGATTTATGCAGGACAAACCTAAGTGAGTTAGTGGGTTAAAATAGTCAATGTATCTCGTGTTTTTTCTAATGGACCGCGGACCGTCCCACATGATTTGTCATGCATTTCCATTTTTAGTGTAATTTTTTACTTATAAATATTTTAATTTTTAAGTTATAGTTATACAATAAAAATACGATAATCTTATATCATCTTATATCATTCTTATAGGTATTTTTTTAAATCATCAAAGTTAAAAAGTTAGTTAAAAAATAAAGATATAAAAGGATAAAGTAAGTAAAAAAAACGTGTGAAAAAATAGTTAAAAAAGTTAATACCATTATTATTTGTTATAGATGTAGTATTGAGAGTGAATATTTATTAGAATGCATACTTATTAGAAGAATAACAATGTATGAATTTAATGATTATATATTACAAGAAACTAAGATAAAAATATATATAAATTTAATTATTATATATTTTTACTACGTTTAATAGTCTCATTTTATTTAGGAGTAGAGGTTAAAAGTACTTTAAATACATTTCCATCTTTTAATCTTTGGAGATGATTTTTAAAAACATGATGAAACTCCAAATTTTAAAACGGACATCATCCTATATACAATGATTAATCTTAATAATGTCATACGGACTTGAGATTGGAACAATATTAATAATATAAAATATTTTACAATATTAATTAATATGAAATTATTATTGATATGTCTATGTAATTATTATAAACAAATAATTATACATCTAAATTAGGCTTATTCACATTAGTAAATTAAACTTCATCATCCACGAAGTATTACATTTTTCCTTTACATTAAAATATACTAATGATTAGCCATCTTTTATCTCTTTTATATATATATATATATATAAAGAAGGAAAAATACACAGTTAATCAATACTATCTAAAGTAGTTAGGTTTAATTAAAAATATGACAAACTTAATTTTTATTCAATAAATACTTTGAGTTAAACAGTTTTTTTTTATCAGCAATAAAAAATAATAAATGGAAATCACTTCAGTGATTCAACCCTTATACAAAATACATCAAAATCAAAACTAACTTCTGACAAATATCACCAACCTAAAAAAAAAAACCTACCCATAAAAAAGGCTGAAATAATTTTGAGCAACATTATACTTAATTACATTATTTATCATTCGATGAATAATTTTTCAAACCTATATGATTTTGGAGTTTAGATTCTTTGTTGAATTTTACTGTACCTTCTAAATACATTAATTTTGATATATTAAAAAAATTTAAATATATTTTAAAATATTAAATTTGGTATATTTTGAAGGCACACTAGATTGACAATGCCAAAAATCCAATAAAGAGTCCAAATTCGTAAGTTCTATTATCAATTGTGTACGAAATACATCTAAGATTTCAAAATGGATTAAACTTACTAGTGTTCACCGTGAGTTCAAACCCTAAACCCTAAATATGTGAATTTACTTTCATTGTATTACAATAAATATATGAAACAATTAGAGTTAAGAAAAACATGTTTAAAATAAATCAATCTACTTAATTCAATGACCGTGATTCGTTGAATTGGGTTCCAAAGTTTGTGACTCACCCAAAAAAAGTAAGTTAAGTTGAACTACTTTATTTTTAATTCAATTCATAGTGAATCAAATTGTAGGATCCACCTCAATGCATATGAGGTATATCATTAGTAAACTTCACCCTAAATTAAGAGAATAAAAGGGGATTAATAATTATATAAGAAAATGACATATAATAATAGTATATGTATTATTAGCGTTGATGAAACTCTAAGTATGATTAAAGAACAACATAAAAATATCTATAGTATTATTTATAGGTTCTATGCTTATGATATTTAGGTTAAAAAAGTGTTCTCTATTTTCTTCTCATTTTTTTCTGTATAATTAATTTGATTAATTTAGAAAATAACATTAAACTTTTTTTAAATGATAACATTTTATGAATTTTTTTATAAATAATTTATATCTCTCTCTCTCTCTCTCTCTCTCTCTCTATATATATATATATATATATATATATATATATATATAAAGACTAATGAGAGTTGAATTTTAATTTTAAAACTACACTTCTTCTACTTAAAAAAAACATTAAATAGAAATTAATTTAAAAAATAAAAATTATTAATTACTATATAAAATAAAGTAAATATTATTTTATAGACTAAAAAATTTTTAGTATATAAAGTAATTTATATTATTAATAAATAATTTTTAAATTAGTATCTAATTAATTATTGTAGTTAATTAAATATCAATTTAGAAACTATTTATTAGTAATATAAATGACTCTAGATACCAATAAATTTTGTAGTCTCTAAAATAATAAATAATTTTGTTAATATTTATTTTTTGTTTCTAACATTAGTTTTTAGTTAATAATTTTTTTAATATTTCATTTTCCGATATTCATGAAAACATATTATTTATAAATTAAAATAATTGAGGGTACTTTGATTTAATAAAAATCAAAGGAATGTCCAATAAATTATATAAGAGAAGTACGTACAACCATAAATAGTATATTAAAAACCTAAAAAAAAAAAAAATATATATATATATTATTTAAAAATAAAAAATTATAAATATTTAACTATGATTTAGAATATACATTTATTTTAAAATAAATAAATGAATACTATTATTAAGTATATATAATTAATGTACTTACTGTTAAGTTTGTGTGGGTTCAGTTTTAGTTTTTAATTTTTAGTTTTTAGTTTTTGTTTTGCTAAGACATTAATTTAAAATTATTAAGTATAATTGAATATATATGAATTTTAATTAATTCCTTTTTTATATTTAATGAATGATTACATATTTTTATGCTATTTTATTTTATTAATTTATTTTTTTCTATATATATTTATTTATAAGAAAAATTGTTTTAGTTTTAGTATTAATTATAGTAGTATAATTAATAGTAATCCATATATAACTTTTATATATCACCTTAATACATATTTTATATATATATATATATATATATATTTTGTGAAAAATAAAAAAAATCACAAAGAAATGATGATTAAATTGTGATTTAAATTTTTTTTATACTCTCTTGATTCATAATTTAATCAATGACTTTAAGCTCTCATATCAAAAAGTATTTTCATTTAATATGTTATATAAGATACACTTATTAATTCAAGGGAATCATTTGTATATATTGTTTTCTTATATGTTTTGACTAATAATTAAATTATGATTCTTTCATCTAAGGCACAACATTTGATACATATATGACTTATGTAAGTACATTAAGAAGTCAAAACTTATTGTGAAACACATTTCAACATGTTTTGTTTGATGAAACTTGAACATGTCTCTTAAAAAGAAACTCAAAACAAATATAGCTAAAGGAACATAGTTAATAGATAATTTTATACTTAACTCATCTAACTCGGTAGAATCACGTTAGATATATAGATTTACACCTTAACTAAATCGCTTAACTAACTAATATTAATGTTTACTATAACAAATGATTAAATATAATTTAGCATGTGTTCAATAAAAAATAATAAAAATAAAATAATATATATATATATATATATATATATATATATATATATATATATAACACAACTTTCAATGTATGTATAACGATCACACACATATACCAAGAAACAAATTCATAGTTACATATATTGTCAATCTTCATAATACAACAAGTTACACTTCATTCACAGTTAAAAATTTCAAAAATCCTCAAGTATATCTCTTGTGACATGAGAATAATTTGTCACATTGATGTCTTTTGGAGAACCCTAGGTTTCACAAATTAATAACTACATAAGCAATGCACACAAAGAAAGCAAGAATAATGCATTAAGAACCCTAGCGGAAAGAGAGAGAAGAGAGAAAACATAGAAGAAAAAAGAGAATTAAAAGTAAAAATGAGAATTGTATTTCGTGAGAAGCGAAAATTAATTCATGGTGCAAAGAGTAAAACGTAGGTGTATATATAAGTAAACTATGCCTAAGACTGTGGTGGTTACAAAAAGCAGAACTGGCCCAATAAAGGCCCATTACAAAATACTACTGTACTTTATCAATGTAAATTAATCGAAACTTAAAATCGAAAAATAAAAAAAACTAACAATTGCTAAACTTAAAATAGTAAAACTCGTAAAACTTAAAAAGATATATCACGGTAAAAAACACAAACTTGTATAAATGGTAATACTATAACAACTATTCTATAAAAGAACAATTTACGTTAGTTTAATATCAATATAATAATAATTATTACTATAAAGTGTTTAAAGTTTTTTATTAATCTTTTCTAAATTTTAATTAAATTTAAGAATGACTAAAATTAAGTATTCGTATAAAAAAGTTGGATAGTATCAATTTTTTTTTTTTTAAATTAGCTTGCGTTTTAAATACGATAAATTAAAACAATATTTTACTCTATTTTATTTTATGTGTAAAATAATTTGAAAAAATTTAGTTGTAAAGATTATCTATCTAGTAGGATATATTATCTACAAACTTATATTCATAATAATTTTTTTACATAAACTTTTTTGCATGTATTTCTTGAATAAAAGCTTTTACTAAAAAATCTACAAGTATTTCTCGCAATAAATATTTTATACGAAAAACCACATATATATTCCCTGAAAAAGAAAACTATAGAAAAATTTACATGTAATAAGTATTTTTTTAATAATTCCCTATCCAATAATCCAGCACATTAAAAACTTATATGAGAATGTTTGTAAAATCCTTTCTCCCCCTAAACTTTCTTTTGATTTTTTTTCTTCTCTCTAGGAAATTTCTCTCAACTTTTTCTCTATCCTATTTCTCCAAATCACATTTTCTTTCCAATATGACCACATCTGGTAGTATTTGGACAATGAAAAATATTTTTAATGGATTAGTTTTTCAAACAAAATAAGTTTTTATTTACTCTCAAGATTTTTTTATTTTTTTATCATTTGTCATTAATCTTGACGAGATTAGTTAAGAGAAGTGATCATCTCAACTTGATTTAGCTTATACTGAATTTTTGTTATGTTTTTATATTTTGCTTTAAGTCTCTAGATTTTGAGTAGTTCTCTTACTTTTTGTAGAGTAATGAATTATAGGTAAGGGAAACTGATCCGATCGGTCATCGGTAGTCGATGACGTCAGCAGAAGGTAACCATGTGGACCACTCGCAGGGTGACACGTGGACCAGATGACAGAGAGACCAGGGAGGCGATCGCCAAGAGCGGTGATCGGGGGTCAGTGACCAGGTGACCACCGACAGATCAGGCGGCAGAGATGTCAGGGGACAAATCATCCAGAATGGTGATCGGTGGTCAGCAGCCAAGTGGCCACCAACAGACCAGTTCTCAGACTAACGCCTGGGGGCAGAACGCGAGAAGCAAATAAGCACTGATCAGTCATCGGGTGCATTG